>JAEEGF010199309.1_pt1 | contig 54562 bp, 39 predicted proteins | sample 9134171 | NCBI WGS metagenome assembly JAEEGF01 (sample SAMN16246542, study PRJNA631951) | gut metagenome | biome: gut microbiome; feature: rumen; material: AP-attached | host: Bos | place: Iran: Karaj | collected 2018-10 | reverse complement strand
GATATCCCCACGCAAGTGGTAAGACCCCTTGGAGAGTACGAGGTTGATAGGCACAAGGTGTAAGAGTGGTAACATTCTCAGCTGATGTGTACTAATAGGTCGAGGACTTAACCAAAGAAGTTAAGATGAGTTTGGAGATTCAGTGTTCGGTTTTGAAGGAATGATCAAGGCTCTGTGTGTTGCACGGAGCTTTTTTTGTGTCTGTTACTATTCTATGTTTTTTGCTCAAATGCGCATAAATATAGGCAAAAACCTTTTTACACACTACTTAAACTATGGTATACTTATTAAACGTATGAGATTATCTCATTTAATTTATCGGGAGGAAATACCATGAAGCACGTTAAGACACTTGCTACAAGAAATCTTAAAGAGTCTATGAAGAAGGGCGGATGCGGCGAATGCCAGACATCTTGTCAGTCTGCTTGTAAGACATCTTGCACAGTTGGTAATCAGAGCTGTGAGCAGCTTGCTAAGAACTAACCTTTTTTCTATTCAATTGGTTCAGATTCTGATGTTTCCCTTTTGGGGATGATCGGACCCCAGTAATCCGTCAATTATCTCAAGGGATTATGTAAGCATGTATAGCGATATTCCTAGTAATTTATTACAGGCATATTGCTATACTTGTTTTCTGTGTTTTTTAAATTTTAATATTATTTACTGGTAGATAGAGAGTTATAGATTTAATGGTACATTTATTTAAAAATAATGGTTATAACATCGTTCTTGATGTGAACAGCGGCAGTGTTCATGTAGTTGATGAGATCGTATATGATCTTATTCCTTCAGTAGAAGAGATTCTCAAAGGAATGTTTGGTACAGCTCAGATTCCTGATGAAGAAGAGAATGGTGAAGTTAGTAAAGAGCTCCTTGAAGAAGTATCAAAGAGTATTATTATAAAGGGTACAACATATCCTGAGAGCGAAGTGGCAGAGGCTGTAGAAGAGATCCTTTCATTAAGACAGGCTGGACAGCTTTATACAGATGATATATACGAGAATTATGTAGAAGAGTTTAAGACTCGCGATACAGTAATTAAAGCTTTATGCCTTAATATAGCGCATGATTGTAATCTTCGTTGTAAATATTGTTTTGCAGATGAGGGAGAATATCATGGTCGTAAGGCTATGATGACATTTGAAGTCGGTAAGGCTGCACTTGATTTCCTTGTTAAGAATTCAGGTAATCGTCATAACCTTGAAGTTGATTTCTTTGGCGGTGAGCCTCTTATGAACTGGGAAGTTGTAAAACAGATCGTAGAGTATGGCCGTAGCATTGAAAAAGAAGCTGGTAAGAATTTCAGATTCACAATTACGACTAATGGTACTCTTCTTACTCAGGAGATACTTGATTATTGCAACAAAGAGATGGGTAATATAGTTCTCTCGATTGATGGACGTAAGGAAGTCAATGACAAGATGAGACCTAACGCAGCCGGTCATGGAATGTATGATATGATCGTTCCTAAATATCTAAAAGTTGCAGAATCAAGACATCAGCTTAGATATTTCGTTAGAGGTACATTTACTCATAACAACCTTGATTTCTCTGAAGATGTTAAGCATCTAGCAGATCTTGGCTTTAAGCAGATTTCAATGGAGCCTGTAGTTGCAAAACCGGAAGATTGGTATGCTATTAAAGAAGAAGATCTTCCAAAGCTTAAGGAAGAGTATGATAAGCTTGCAAAGATTTACCTTCAGTATCGCAAAGAAGGTAAAGGATTCAATTTCTTCCACTTCAATATTGATCTTTCTGGTGGACCTTGCGTAGCTAAGCGTCTTTCAGGATGTGGAAGTGGTTGCGAATATGTAGGCGTTACACCTTGGGGTGACATCTATCCTTGTCATCAGTTCGTAGGTAACGAAGATTTTATTATGGGTAATGTCTTCGAAGGAATTAAGCGTACTGATATTCAGCAGAAGTTTAAAGAAAGTAACGTATACTCAAGACCTGAGTGTCAGAAGTGCTTTGCAAGATACTATTGCAGTGGCGGATGTAGTGCTAACGCCTATAACTTCAACGGAGAGATCAATACAGTATATAAAGAAGGTTGTGAACTTCAACGTAAGCGCATAGAATGTGCGATTATGATAAAAGCGGCACTTGCTGAAGAAGCAGATGCCAAAAACGTGGGTTAACGGAGGTTATTAAAATGAAAAAGTTAAAGCAAGTACTGCCATTAGTTGTTGTACTGGCTGTACTGGTCGGATTGTTCTATGTTGCCTGGCATGGAGTTGGGGAAACACGTGATGGCTCTATGCACGACATCAATTTCGGTCTCGATCTAGCTGGTGGTGTCAGCATTACTTACCAGGTAGCTGGTGAAAATGGTGGAACACCTACAACTCAGGAGATGGACGATACTGTATCAAAGCTTTCAAAGCGTGTAGCTTCTGAACTTAATACTACAGAAGCTTCTGTTTACAAAGAAGGTTCTGATCGTATCACAGTAGAGATTCCAGGTGCTACAGATGAGATTTTCGAAACACTTTCAACACCAGGTAATCTGTATTTCATTCGTGAGTACAATGATCAGGGAGCTCCTAACTATTATGATCCCTATGGTATGGGATACTCAGCATTCTATATGCTTTCTGATGGTGTAACAGTTGAGTCTCTTCAAGCTAGTGGAGATATAGTTCTTTCAGGAGAAGATATTGCTGATGCACAGGCCGGTGTTGACAATTCTGGAACAGGTTCTGAGTATATCGTAGAGCTTACACTTACATCTGAAGGTGCTAAGAAGTTCGCTACAGCTACAGAAGCAGCTTATGCTAACGGATGGACTATTGGTATCTACTATGATGGCGCATTTATTAGTGTTCCAAGAGTGCAGGCTGTTATATCAGATGGTAAGGCTTCAATCACAGGTATGAGTTCATATGAAGCTGCAGAAAACCTCGCATCTACAATTCGTATTGGTGGACTTGATGTATCTCTTACAGAACTTCGTGCTAATGTCGTAGGAGCTCAGCTTGGTGCCAGTGCTATTCATACAAGTAAGATTGCAGCTATCATTGGTCTTGCTCTCATCGTTCTGTTTATGATCATCATCTTCAGGATCCTTGGCGTAGCAGCATCAATGGCTCTTGGTTTTTACTGCTGCTTCATGGTAATACTTCTTTCAGCATTTGATATAACACTTACTCTTCCTGGTATTGCAGGTATCATTCTTTCAATCGGTATGGCGGTTGATGCTAACGTTCTTGTATTTGCTCGTATCAGAGAAGAAATTGCTAATGGCAGCGCTGTAGATAAGGCAATGAAAGCCGGATATTCCAAGGCTCTTTCTGCTATCCTTGATGGAAATATTACAACACTTATTGCTGCCGGAGTTCTTGGACTTCGTGGAACAGGTACAGTAAGAGGTTTCGCTATAACTCTTGCACTTGGTATAGTTATTTCCATGTTCACAGCACTTTTTGTAACAAGAGGAATTTCTGCACTCCTTTATAACCTTGGATTTAAGACTGAGTCTTTCTATGGTAAGGCTAAAGCTCCTAAGAAGATTGACTTTGTATCTAAGAGGAATATCTTCTATGCGATTTCTGTTCTTATAATCGTATGTGGTATAGGTACATGTGTATATAACCACACAGCAGGTAATCATGCTTTCAACTATTCAATTGACTTTGTAGGTGGTACAGCTACAACAGTTACTTTCGAAGATGGCAAGACTCCTTCAGTAGAAGATCTTGAAAGCACAATTGAACCAGCTATTATTTCAGCTGCATCTGCTGCAGATGAAAACCTTAAGAACCTTTCAATATCACATCAGATCGTTAATGATCAGGATCAGGTAGTATTTAAGACACAGTCTCTTTCAACAGATGCTTCACAGGCTGTTAATGAACTTCTTACAACAACCTATGGTGCAGCAGATGTTACATACGAGACAATCAGTGCTACAATAAGCGATGAGATGACAAGTGATGCAAGTTGGGCAACAGTTATAGCTCTTATCCTTATGCTTATCTATATCTATTTCAGATTTAGAGATATTCGCTTTGGCGCGAGTGCTATCATCGCTCTTGCTCACGATGCTATCATGGTTATCATGTGCTATGCATTCACAAGACTTGAAGTTGGAAGCACATTTATTGCTGTAGTTCTTACTATTATCGGTTACTCTATCAACGATACAATCGTTACATTTGACCGTATCCGTGAGAACCAGCATGGCCTTCGTAATCAGGATCAACTTAAAGAGCTGGTCAATGAATCTGTTAACCAGACTCTTACAAGATCACTGTTTACATCTATCACAACATTCATCATGGTACTTTGCCTGTATGTAGTAGGTGTTCAGGATATTAAGACCTTCGCACTTCCTCTTATGGTTGGTGTAGTAAGTGGTACATATTCTTCTATCTGCATTGCATCACAGCTTTGGTTCTCTATGAAGAAGAAAAGTGTAGAAAAGGCTTAATCTTTTTAGAAAACTATCCAGACTGCAGGAAGTTAGAGCTTTCTGCAGTCTATTTTATTGCTTGGCATGAAGTTTGAATCATATATCTATTTTTAAGATTATTAAAAAGGGTGCTTTATAAATGTCAAAATGGATGATTGCAGCTAAGAAGGCTGATTTTAATAAAATAGCAAAAGACTTTAATATAAGTCCTATTACAGCCAGACTGTTAAGGAATCGAGGACTGGTTGATCTGGAAGATATCAGAAGATATCTTTTTGGAGGGCGTGAAGACTTAAGAGATGCCCATGATCTTACTGATATAGAAAAGGCTGCATGTATTATGAAGGACAGGATTGATGCCGGATGTAAGATCAGAATTATCGGTGACTATGATGTGGATGGAATATGTTCTTCCTATATTCTATGGGCTGGTCTTAACTTTGCTGCAAAGGGTTCTAAAGCTTCCAGTGCAACTGAAACGATTATAGACTACAGGCTTCCGGATAGGATCAAAGACGGATATGGTCTTAACGAAAGGCTTGTTAGAGAAGCTGTAGATGACAATATCGATACTATAATTACTTGCGATAATGGTATAGCTGCATATAATGAGGTGGCTTTAGCCAAAGAGCTGGGTCTTACAATAGTTGTGACTGATCATCATGAAGTTCCGATATCTAAAGAAGGTGATGAAGAAGTACAGATCCTTCCTCCGGCTGATGCAGTCGTAGATCCCAAGAGACATGACTGCAATGTAATATTTAAGGAGATATGTGGAGGAGTCGTAGCTTATAAATTCATTCAGATTCTTTTTGAACAATATGAAAAGTCAGGATGGAATCATGCACCTTTAATGGTAGAAGATTTCTATAATGAGATGCTTGAATTTGCAGCTCTTTCAACAGTATGTGATGTCATGCCTATAGAAGATGAGAACAGAGTATTTGTCAAAGAAGGTCTTAGACAGATGGAGAATTCTCACAATCTTGGACTTAGAAGTCTTATTAATGTCAATGGCCTTCTTGGAAGCAAGATGACAGGTTATCATCTTGGATTTGTGATAGGTCCTTGCCTTAATGCAACTGGAAGACTTGACAGTGCTATGAGAGGACTTGATCTTCTGACAGCATCAAATGAGATGACAGCAGTTAATATTGCAGGAGATCTTAAAGCGCTTAATGATAGCAGGAAGACCATGACTCAAAAAGGTGTAGATCTTGCTACGCAGGAGATGGATAAGTATGGCAAAGATATACCTAAAGTCATAGTTTTGTATCAGCCGGATCTCCATGAGTCTATAGCCGGAATAGTTGCTGGAAGAGTTAGAGAGAAGTATTCAAGGCCTACTATTGTACTTACCAATGCCAAAGAAGGCGCAAAGGGAAGCGGAAGATCTACAGAGAATTATGATATGTTCAGAGAATTATCTGAATGTAAAGACCTATTTACTAAATTCGGTGGACACAAGATGGCTGCCGGGTTATCTCTTGCAATTGATAACATAGAAGAACTCAGACAAAGACTCAATGCTAACTGTACACTTTCAGAAGAAGATTTCGTAGAAGTAAAGCATCTGGATATGATACTTCCTCTTCAGTATTTAAGCATTCCGCTTATCAAAGAGTTCGATATCCTCGAGCCTTTTGGTAATGGTAATGATAAGCCTTCCTTTGCCGCGCGTGATATAAGGATAAGATCAGGCCGCATTATGGGCAAGAATAAAAACTGCGGCAAATACAAGATTTTAGATGCTGATGGCAGAGAATACGAAATGGTATATTTTGGCAATATGGAAAAATGGCACGATTTCCTAACAGAGCGATATGGAAATGTAATAATAGATGCGTTATATAATAATAGTGTAAATACGGACATCGTCCTGAATATAGCATATTATCCTGATATCAATACATGGCAGGGTAGAGAGAACTTGCAGATTGTTATGACAGACTTCTGCTGATCAATACAAAATGGCTGCAAGATAACAATAACAAAAATAGGAGATACACTTATGAAGCTTGAGAGTTTGCTTTCTAAATTAGAATATAAAGCATATGAAGGTAATACCGGAAGGGAAGCTGATATCTCTGATATAGAGATAAAGTCAGTTGTAAATAATTCTAAAAAAATTGAAGAAGGTTGCTTCTTTATGTGCATAAAGGGAGCAAACTTTGACGGTCATAGTGTTTCAAAAGAGGCTGCTGATAAAAAAGCTGCAGCGATCCTTGTACAGGATGATGTGGAACTTCCAGACGGTTGCACAATGCCTGTGATCAAAGTTAAGGACACTAGATATGCAATGGCATTTATTTCAGCAGCATGGTTTGGAAATCCTGCACAGAGCCTTAAAACAATAGGTATAACAGGTACTAAAGGTAAGACTACTACAACATATCTTATAAAGAGTATGCTTGAAAATGCAGGTCATAAAGTAGGTCTTATCGGAACTATTGAAGTTATAATAGGAGATAAACATATTCCTGCCAAGAATACAACTCCGGAATCATATGATCTTCAGGAGTATATGAGACAGATGGTAGATGAAGGATGTGATAGCCTTGTTATGGAAGTATCATCTCAGGCGCTTATGCAGTACAGAAGTCAGGGATTTGTATATGACCTTGGACTTTTCACTAACATAGAACCTGATCATATCGGCCCTAATGAACATAAGGATTTTGAAGACTATATGCACTGCAAGGGCCTTTTGTTCAAGCAATGTAAAGTTGGTATTGCTAATGCAGATGATGAGCATATGGAGAAGGTTGTTGAAGGTCATACCTGCAAGCTTGAAACCTTTGGATTCTCTGAAAAAGCTGACCTTAGAGCTATCAACCTTGCATATATCAGAAAACCGGGACAGCTTGGAGTATTCTTTGATACAGATGGACTTATAAAACTTCATGCAGAAGTTCGTACACCTGGTAAATTCTCAGTTTATAATGCGCTATGCGCAATAGCAGTTGCCAGACATTTTGGCTGCACTGAAGAAGAGATAACAAGTGCTCTTAAGAATGCAAAAGTCAAAGGTCGTATCGAGATGGTCAAGGTATCAGATGATTTTACTCTCATGATTGACTATGCTCACAACGCAATGGCACTTAAGAGTCTTCTGTCAACACTTAAGGATTATCGCCCTAACAGGCTTGTATGTCTATTTGGATGTGGCGGCAACAGATCCAAGCTTCGTCGCTATGAGATGGGTGAAGTCAGTGGCAGATTAGCTGATCTTACTATCATTACTTCTGATAATCCACGGTTTGAAGAGCCTCTTGATATCATTCATGATATTGAGACAGGTATGAAGAAGACTGATGGTAAGTATGTTGAGATCCCTGATAGAAAAGAAGCTATCGCTTATGCAATAGATAATGCCCAGAAGGGTGATATCATCATTCTGGCAGGTAAAGGTCATGAAGATTATCAGGAAATCAAGGGAGTCAAGTATCCCATGGACGAGAGAGATCTTATAGCTGATATAATGAAAGAGCGCAGCTTATAAGTGTATTACAGCCAACTACTTATGAAAATGCCACTTGCCATTTATCCAATACCCTATGAAAGTATTAAATAACTGATACAAGGCATTTGGGGTAGTCTTTAAAAAGAGCTTTATACAATTCTTATAAATGGAGAGCAGGAAAAAAAGATCCTGTTTCTCCATTTTTTAACCTCATGTCGCGAGCAAAGCGAGTGACTAATGGTTCAAATTGGTGGAGCTCGCGACACCAATTTGGGTTTGAAAGTGGAACACTTTCAAACTTATAATTCCAGAAGATTTATTTAGTGCGATGTTTTTTCATATTTGATTAAAAATGAATGAGTCAGTACACTGCTCTATATTCTACAATAGATTCTTTTTGTGAAATTATGTAAGTAAGATGTCCCGGTGTCTGATATAATAAATTCGGTTTTTATATGAGTCATGTAATGAATTCGACTCAAAAGATTAATTTGAATACATGAGGTTATAATGGATATTCCAACAGAATCTAATCTGATATTTGCTAAAATAATAATAGATATATCTCATGAACAGGTTGACAGAACCTTCTGTTATAAGATTCCCGATCATCTTCGCGGAAGTATAGATATAGGAACCTGCGTACTTGTACCTTTTGGAAGAGGCAATAATGTACGTACAGGTTATGTTATGGAGCTAACGGACACAGCAGATTTTGATCCTGATAAGATCAAGGAGATAAAAGGTATTGCTACTGGGAATCTGCCGGCAGAGGATGTGTTTATAAAACTTGCTGTATGGATGAAGCAAAGGTATGGCTCTACCATGTATGCAGCTCTTAAGACAGTACTTCCTGCACATAAGAAGCAGGCCGCTCTAAAGCATAAATATATATCGCTAAAAATGGCTGAGCGTGAGGCTGGAGAGTATTTCTATGAATGCAAGTCAAAAAACAGGAAAGCGCAGGAAAGGCTCCTTTCTGAGCTTTTGTCGGAGCCGGGTGAAAGGATACCTTATGAGCTTGTAACAGGTAAACTCAACATTTCTGCTGCTACGATCAGAAGCCTTAAGGATAAAGGCATTATAAGCGTAACAGAAGAAGAATATTACAGGAATCCTGTAAACATAAGTGAAGTAACAGCAAAGAAGCTGAATCTTTCGGATGAGCAACAATACGTAGTTGATAAGGTCATGAATGATTATGATGACAATATCAGGAAGACCTATCTGCTTCATGGGATCACAGGAAGCGGTAAAACTGAAGTCTATATTCGTATGATCGAAAAGATCATAGAACGTGGCAAGCAGGCGATAGTTCTGATTCCTGAAATCTCACTGACCTATCAGACCCTGATGAGATTTTATCGTCACTTTGGAGACAGAGTATCAGTTATGAATTCGACCCTTTCACCGGGTGAAAAATTTGATCAGTTTGAAAGGGCAAGAAACGGACAGCTTGATATTATAATAGGTCCTCGTTCAGCTCTTTTTACTCCATTTAGTAATCTTGGGCTTATAATAATAGATGAGGAACATGAGCCGGCATATAAATCGGAGCAGATGCCAAAGTATCATGCAAGGGAAGCTGCTATAGAGCTGGCAAGGCTTGTCAAAGGAGGCGCAAGCGTAGTACTTGGAAGTGCGACGCCTTCTCTTGAAGCGTATTACAAAGCTATTACAGGTGAATTCGAACTATTTGAACTCACCAAAAGACTTACCGGTGGAACACTTCCGGAAGTAGAATGCGTTGATCTAAGAGATGAGCTTAGAAGCGGTAACAGGTCTATTTTTTCAAGAAGTCTTAGAGAAGGAATAGAGGATAGGCTCCAAAGACATGAACAGCTTATGCTCTTCATAAACAGAAGGGGACTTGCCGGATTTGTATCCTGCAGAAGCTGCGGACATGTGTTTAAATGCCCGCACTGCGACGTATCTTTGTCAGAGCATAAAGGGGGACGTCTGGTATGCCACTACTGCGGATATTCGGAACCTGTAACAAGAATCTGCCCTGAATGCGGATCTAAGTATGTATCAGCCTTTAGAGCTGGTACCCAGCAGATAGAAAAGGAAGTGTTAAAATATTGGCCTAAGGCCAGAGTCCTAAGAATGGATGCGGATACGACCAGAACAAAAGACTCCTATCAGAAGATACTGACAGCATTTTCTAATGAAGAAGCCGATATTCTTATAGGAACGCAGATGATAGTTAAGGGACATGACTTTCCTAAGGTTACACTTGTAGGTGTTCTGGCTGCTGATATGTCTCTATATGCCAATGACTACAGGGCAGCAGAGAGAACTTTCCAGTTACTGACTCAGGCAGCAGGAAGGGCTGGAAGGGGCAAACTTCCCGGCAAAGTAATCGTGCAGAGTTATCAGCCTGATCACTATGCCATACAGACAGCTGCAAGGCAGGATTATAACGCGTTTTATGATGAAGAGATTGCATATAGAAGACTTCTTGCATATCCTCCTGTAGCGCATATGATGGCAGTACAGATAACTTCAAGATATGAAGACAGCGGTATTAGCTTTGCCAACAGACTTAGGACTATTCTGGAACAACCTGTTGTTGCAGGAATTGACACTGAAGATGCTATGTTTAATGCTTCTTGTAACCACAGACTTAATTTGGATACAGGTAATGATACAATGTCTGCTTACGTTAATGGAAGCCTTATGGAAAGCGTAAAACCGGTGATCATAGGACCTGCTGCAGCTAATATATCAAAAATTAATGATGTTTTCAGATTTGTTATATATGTTAAGTCAGCGGATTATGCTATATTAACTAGGATGAAGGACAAAATCGAACGATATACCGCTAGACTTATAGAAGCTGGACAATACCGCGGATATTCGGTACAATTTGATTTTGACCCTATAAACGGGTTCTAATGATATTTTTATTAACTACTAATGTTTTAGTATGTGCAAAAGTGCTGCACAGATTATTTGGAGGTATAAAATGGCAATAAGACAGATTCGTGAATTTGGTGATGATGTACTTGAAAAAAAGTGCAAGCCTGTCAGAGAGATGACAGATTCAATACAGGAACTTATCGATGATATGTTCGAAACAATGTATGAAGCAAACGGTGTCGGACTTGCAGCTCCTCAGGTTGGTATTCTTAAAAGAATCATGGTCATTGACTGCACAGGTGAAGACCCATTTGTATTTATCAATCCTGAAATACTTGAGACAAGCGGAGAGCAGACCGGATACGAGGGATGCCTTTCAATCCCGGGTAAGAGCGGCGTTGTGACAAGACCTAATTATGTAAGAGTTAAAGCTCTTGACCGTGACATGAACGAGTTCGAGCTTGAAGCAGAAGAGCTCTTTGCACGTGCAATATGCCATGAATGCGAACACCTTGATGGACATATGTATGTAGAAAAGGTTGCCGGCGGAGTAGAAGGACTTGTAGATAACGAAGAACTTTATAAGGACGAAGACTAATGAAAATAGTATATATGGGAACTCCTGATTTTGCTGCATATGCACTTAAAAAGCTCTATGAAGCAGGACAGGAAATAGTATGTGTTGTCACACAACCTGACAAACCAAAAGGAAGAAGTGGTAAGCTCGTATGCTCTCCTGTTAAGGAATTTGCTCTTGAAAAAAATCTTCCGGTATATCAGCCTGAGAAGATAAAGGCAGCAGATAGTGTTGCATATCTTAAAAATATAGAGGCAGATCTGTATGTAGTAGCAGCTTTTGGACAGATACTGTCTCAGGAGGTTCTTGATATTCCAAGGTTTGGATGTGTTAATATACATGCATCACTCCTTCCTAAGTACAGAGGAGCAGCTCCTATTCAGCAGGCACTTCTTGATGGCAACAAAGAGACCGGTGTAACACTCATGCAGATGAATGCAGGGATGGATACAGGTGATATCCTCATGCAGGAAAGTCTTGAGATCACTGATGAGGATACAGCAGGTACTCTTTTTGACAAGCTTATGGAACTTGGCGGCGATATGATAGTAAGAGCTGTTCCCAAGATAGAAAAAGGCGAACTTACACCTGTGCCTCAGGATAATGATAAGGCAACCAAAGTTGGTAAGTTTACAAAAGAGATGGGACTGATCGACTGGTCCAGGGATGCAGCATATATTGACAGACTTATAAGAACTATGGATCCATGGCCAAGTGCGTATACACATATGGGAGATAAGACTCTTAAGATCTGGAAGGCAAGACCTGTTGATAAGACATCTGATGCAAAGGCCGGCGAAGTATTTGAAGTATCCAAAAATACATTTATGGTAGCAACAGGCAAAGGAAGTCTTGAAGTTCATGAAGTTCAGCTTGAAGGCAAAAAGCGTATGCCGGCAGGTGATTTCATGAGAGGAAGCCATCTGGAAGCAGGCCAGCTTTTTAATTGATAGAAGATAATAAGTCAGCATAAAAAATAAAAGACTTAAGATTAAATCTTTACATGATAATATGACTCGTGACCGTAGATATAGAGCCATAAGGAGGTATTATAATGGGTTATTATTATTTTGACTGGACATATATTCTTGTAATCGCCGGAGCGCTTCTAAGTCTTCTGGCAAGCTGGAATGTAAAATCGTCATACAACAGATATGCGAGGATTGCTAATATGCGAGGACTCACAGGCGCAGAAGCAGCAAGACGCATCCTGGAAGCCAACAATGTGATGAACGTTCAGGTACAGCATGTAAGAGGTGAACTTACAGACCATTATGATCCGAGAACACAGACAGTTAACCTTTCTGATTCTGTCTACAATTCTACATCTGTTGCGGCGCTTGGCGTAGCAGCACATGAGTGCGGACATGTAATGCAGCATGAGACAGGATATGTTCCGCTTCAGATCCGAACAGCTCTGGTACCGGCTGCCAACATCGGATCAAGATTTGGTATATATATTGTAATACTTGGACTTATACTTGCATTTGAGCCGTTAACAACTATAGGAATCTGGGTATTCTCACTTGCAGTTTTATTCCAGATAGTAACACTTCCTGTAGAATTCGACGCATCAAGAAGAGCACTTTCAATGCTTGAAGGCTACGGAATGATGGGACAGGAAGAAGTTGGCGGAGCAAGGAAAGTACTCACCGCAGCAGCTCTTACATATGTTGCAGCAGCCGCTGCATCTGTGATGAGTCTTGTTAGACTCCTTATACTTAGGGACAACAGAAGAAGATAATGATTAGTGAAAGAGAAATAGCACTTGATATAATAATGGAAACAGATAAGGGAGATGCATCGCACTCCCTTATTCGTGATGTTCTGGGAAAATATGACTATCTGGAGCCCAGGCAGAAAGCTTTTATCAAAAAGCTGGCCCAGGGAAGTCTTGAACGTCGTATAACACTTGATTATATAACAGATAGCTTTGCAAGTGTCAAAACTGCAAAGCAAAAGCCGCTCATAAGAAGTCTTCTTAGGATGAGTGTGTATCAGATTTTCTATATGGATCAGGTTCCTGACAGCGCTGCGATCAACGAAGCAGTTAATCTGGCAGGCAAAAGAGGATTTAAGAATCTCAAGGGATTTGTAAACGGTGTTCTTAGAAATATCTCAAGGCAGAAGGATAAGATAACCTTTCCTGCGCCTTCAAAAAAGGATAAAAAAAGTCAGATCACCAGCCTTTCTGTAACCTATTCCATGCCAGAGTTTATATGTGATCTTTTCCTAAAAAATTATGGATACGATAAGACAGAAGACATTCTTAAAGCTTTTTTAAATCCGCGTCCTGTAACCATCAGGATGGACGAGAGACTGTCCAAGGAGGCAATGAAAAGACTTGCAGACTCTATGATAGAGGAATCCGGAGACAATTTTGCTATCAAGCAGCATGAACTTCTTCCATATGCATATGAGCTGACACACACAGATAATATCCAGTATCTGCCAGGTTATGAAGAAGGTAACTGGATGGTTCAGGACGTTAGCTCGATGCTTGTAAGTGAAGTTGCAGGTCTTAAAAAAGGAGATGTAGTAATAGATGTGTGCAGTGCTCCCGGAGGTAAAGCCCTGCATGCTGCAGCTAAGCTTGCAGCATTGGAAAAAAACGCTGAACCCTGTGATGAGGAGCCACGTGATCAGGAACTTCATGATGAGAATTCTCATGATGACGATTCCCATGATGATATGACTCAGGACAATAAAGCTATAAATGAAAAACCTCATGTCTATTCCAGGGATCTTACTGGCTTTAAGACAAGAATAATCGAGGAAAATGTTGATAGAATGGGGCTTTCTGATATCGTGACTGTTGAAGTTCATGATGCTTTGGAACATGATGAAGCTTTTGAAAATAAAGCTGACGTTCTGTACTGCGATCTGCCATGTTCAGGTCTTGGAATTATAGGAAGAAAGGCCGATATAAAGTATGGTGCATCCCAAAAGTCACTTAAATCGCTCTCTTGTTTACAGCAAAAGATCCTTGAAAATGTCTGGAATTATGTAAAACCAGGCGGAATCATGATGTATTCGACCTGTACTATCAACCCTTATGAGAATGAGAAGATGGTTGATTATATCTGTGAGAATCTGCCCTTTGAAAGAGTGGATATTACTATGTCTGTTCCTTCTGCGCTTAGAAATGAAGAAAGCCTTTCAAAAGGATACCTTCAGCTTCTGCCTGGAATATACGATACAGACGGATTCTTTTTGGCCAAGCTTAGAAGAGTCTGAATACAAGCGATTAGTTAAGGATATCAGCTTTAAGGTAATATAGAATAATGGGATTAAAAGTAATATGAGCATTATCCCAAAATAGGAAAAAAGTAATGAATGATAGTAATATAGACAACAGCATAGATAACAAAATATCAGATACACTTCCTGATATAAAATCAATGCCTCTTCCAGAGCTTACACAAGCTATCATAAGCCTTGGCGAACCTAAGTTTCGTGCCAAGCAGCTTTATGAATGGATGCACAAAAAGATGGCAGGAAGCTATGATGAGATGACCAATATACCAAAGTCTCTCAAAGAAAAGCTTAAAGCTTCGTATTCCTATACATCGCTAAAAGTAGTAGATGTTCAGGAATCTAAGCTTGATGAGACCAAGAAATTTCTCTTCGGACTTTCTGATGGCAATGTCATCGAAAGCGTATTTATGAAGTATAAGTTTGGTTGCAGCGTATGTATATCATCTCAGGTAGGATGCCGTATGGGATGCAGATTCTGTGCTTCTACTATAGACGGCGTAGTAAGATCCTTGATGCCCGGAGAGATGTTGGATCAGATATATGCAATTTCCAGGATCACAGGACAGAAGATATCTCATGTAGTAGTAATGGGTTCAGGTGAGCCTCTTGATAACTATGACAATCTACTGGTATTTATACGTATGCTTACAGGTGAAGATGGTATGAACATGAGTCAGAGGAATCTGACTGTGTCTACATGCGGCCTTGTCCCTAAGATCAGAGAGCTTGCAGGAGAACATTTTTCTATCAATCTTGCCCTGTCTTTACATGCTTCAAATCAGGAGAAGAGACAGAAACTTATGCCTATTGCCAATAAGTATGAGCTTTCTGATGTTATTGACGCCTGCCGCTATTATTTTAATGAAACCGGAAGACAGCTTACATTTGAGTATTCGCTTGTAGCCGGAGTTAATGATACTACGGAAGATGCCCAGAAACTGTCAGAACTTTTAAAAGGTCTTAATGCAATAGTAAACCTTATCCCTGTAAATCCGATCAAAGAGCGTGACTTTGCGGCTCCGACACGGGAGAATGCCCTTGCTTTCAAAAATAAACTTGAAAAAAGCGGAATAAATGTTACTATAAGAAGGGAAATGGGCAGGGATATTGACGGTGCATGCGGACAGCTTCGCAGAAGACACCTTAACGAAAATTGACCTGCTAATTTTAATCTCGGCTGGGTTACGGCCGGATGGAGGAGTATCTTGATCAAATCGTTTTCCATAACTGACATTGGAAAAGAACGCGAGCTGAACCAGGATTATGTATTTGAATCCCAAGAGAGAATTGGAAATCTGTCCAATCTCTTTATTGTTGCCGATGGTATGGGAGGACATAATGCAGGAGATTATGCGTCACGTTTCAGTGTGAATAAAATAGTTGAAGGAATAGAAGGCTCTTTTGAACAGAGCCCTGTTAAGATTCTGAATCAGTCTATACAGAATGCTAATGCCAAGCTTCGCCGCGTTGCAGAAGAAGATATTAGTATGAAAGGTATGGGAACGACTCTTGTCGCAGCTACTATCATGGGACATTTTCTGCAGGTAGCCAATATCGGGGACAGCAGATTATATATCATAAATGGCGATAATATCAGACAGATCACCAGAGACCATTCTCTTGTTGAAGAGATGGTCAGAATGGGTGGTATTGACAGAGAAGCTGCGCGCAATCACATTGACAAGAATATAATAACCAGAGCTGTAGGAGCTACAGACAAACTGGATATCGACTTTTTCCAGGAAGAGATTAATGCTGGCGATATTATACTGATGTGTTCAGATGGTCTTACTAATATGCTGAGCGATGATGCAATCAGGGATATAGTCAACAGGCAGGGTGAGATAGAGGATAAGGCCCGAGTACTTGTAAATGCTGCCAATGAGAATGGTGGTAAAGACAACATTTCAGTTATCCTTATTGAAATCTCGGAGGAAGATAGATGATTAGAATCGGGATGATCATCGGCGACCGCTATGAAATTCAGGAAAAAATCGGAACTGGCGGAATGTCCGATGTATACAGAGCACTTGATCATAAATTAAATCGTCCTGTTGCAGTCAAGGTACTGAAGCAGGAATTTTCAGAGAACCAGAATTTTGTACAGAAGTTTCGTTCTGAAGCACAGGCAGCAGCTGGCCTGATGCATCCAAATATTGTCAATGTCTATGATGTAGGCAATGATAAGGGAGTCTACTACTTCGTAATGGAGCTTGTAGATGGAATAACTTTAAAGAAATATATTGAAAAGAAATCAAGACTTACAGTCAAGGAAGCTGTAAGTATAGGAATACAGGTCGCAATGGGACTCGATGCTGCTCATAAGAACAACATAGTCCATCGTGACATTAAGCCTCAGAATATCATGATCAGTAAGGACGGCAAGGTCAAGGTTACTGATTTTGGTATAGCCAAGGCTGCGTCCAGTAATACAATTACTTCAAATGTAATGGGATCAGTTCATTACACTTCTCCTGAACAGGCAAGAGGTGGTTTTTCTGATGCCAAGAGCGATATCTATTCACTTGGTGTAACCTTGTTTGAGATGGTAACAGGACGTGTTCCTTTTAACGGCGATACAACAGTTGCTATTGCGATAAAGCATATTCAGGAACAGTTCCCGTCTCCTGCTATATATGCTCCGGATCTTCCTATAAGTGTTGAGAAGATAATCCTTAAGTGTTGTCAGAAATCTCCTGATCGCAGATACCAGAATGCTACAGATCTTATTAAGGATCTGAAGCGCTCACTTATCACACCTAATGAAGATTTTGTGGTACTTGTTGATCCTGATGAAGAAGGTGCTACCAGAATAGCATCTGACGATGAGCAGGAGATGATCAGAAATGGTAACCCTCAGGGCGGTAAAACAGGTGAGATGCGCCTAAACGATACCGGCACGATAGGTTCTGATGATCAGATCAAAAATGCAAGGAATAACCGTAATAGCAGGGATATACAGAACAGCCCTAATTCACAGCGTACATCAAATGACAAGAATTATCGTGATGAGTACGATGAAGGTGATTACGTTTATGACAGATCCTACAGACCCGGCAGCAAGAAAAGGAAAGACGTCAGATCAGACGATAGTCTTGACAAGATAATGATACTTATGGCTGTAGTTGCAGTTGTACTTGTATTTGTTATCATTGCTTTTATTGTAGGTGGACACATGGGGCTTTTTGGGGCAGGTACGACAGGAAGCTCCGCTACCGTTTCGTCTACTCAGGCAGCAGGATCTGATGCATCAGGGATCATAGTTCCTGATGTTGTAGGCATGTCCTACATAGAAGCCAAGACTACCCTTCAGGACAAGGGGTTTAAAGTTGAAAAAGTAGATGATAATGAAAGTTCTGAAGCTAAAAATGTAGTTGTATCACAGACTCCGTCAAAGGATACAAGGCAGGCAAGCGGAACTACAGTTACCATAACAGTAAGTACAGGTGCGCATATGGCTGCATCTGATACCGCTTCTTCAGAGTCTAGTGCTAATGAAGTTGTAATGCCTAGTGTTATAGGTCTTGATGAAGCTTCGGCAAGACTTGAGCTCGTGGAGATGGGTTTTTCTAACAGCAATATCAATGTAGTTATGGTCAATAATGAAGATGCTTCACTTACAGATCTTGTGATCAATCAGACTCCTGCCAAGGGAACCAAAGTATCCACAGACTCAGCAATTAATCTTGAAGTTTCTGTAGGACCTAAGGCGGCAGCAGCATATGTATTTGTAGGCAATATAGAAGCACCTACAGAGAACACCTATTATACCAGCGGAACTACAGTTAATGTTACGATAACAGCAGCTGACGGAACACTTTTGTTCAGTTCTGCTACAAGTTCTTTTCCTATATCTGTGATACAGAGTCAGAATCAGGCGTACACATCCTCAACAACTGCAACTCTTGAGATGAGTTTTGTAGTCAATACCGAGTTTGGAGCTGTGACACAGTCAGTAACAAGGACAGTTTCGCTTACGCAGATGCAATAATTGGAGATTTAATGCAAGGAAAGATAATAAAAGGAATAGCAGGTTTTTATTATATAGATACTCCTTCCGGCAAGCTGTATGAGTGCCGTGCAAAAGGTATATTCAGGCAACAGAAGGTTAAGCCGCTGGTAGGCGATGACGTTCTTATGGATGTAGTATCTGAAGATGATGCCACCGGCAATGTAATAAAGATCCTTCCACGCATGAATGAATTATTAAGACCACCTGTTGTAAATGTTGATCAGGCTCTTATAGTATTTGCAATAGTTCATCCGGATCCATCCTATAACCTTCTGGACAGATTCCTTATAATGATGAAACAGCAGAATCTTCCGGTTATCATATGCTTTAATAAACAGGATATAGCAGGTGAAGAAGAGCAAAGAGAACTGGAAGAAACCTATGAGAAGTGCGGATATAAGGTCCTTTTCATAAGCGTTGTAAACGGCAATGGAATAGATGAACTTAAGAGTCTTCTAAAGGGCAAGACTACAGTACTTGCAGGACCAAGTGGTGTAGGTAAGTCATCTCTTATTAATCTCCTGCATCCTAAAGCGATGATGGAAACAGGAGAATTATCCAAAAAAATAGAAAGAGGTAAGAATACTACAAGACATTCAGAACTCTTTCATGTAGAAGGCTTAAGTCTTGATACCTATATCATGGATACGCCCGGATTTACTTCATTGTACCTTAAAGATGTAACTACCAGAGAACTTCCCTTATATTATCCTGAATTCGAAGCTTATGAGCCGGAGTGCAGATTTGGAGGCTGTTCTCATATTACAGAACCTGACTGCGGTGTCAAAAGAGCAGTAGAAAAAGGCCTTATATCACGTATCAGATACGAGAACTATAAAGTCCTCTATGATGAACTGAAAAATGCCAAGCCTGTCTATGGCAAAAAAGAAGGAAGAAAACCAATGTGATCATTACTCCCTGTGCGAACAAAGCATAGGGAGTTTTACTTTGAATATAATCTCATCATCTGTACATTCTGCCCATATCATACCACCATGCTGGTTTATGATCTCCTTGGCTATTGATAGGCCGAGTCCATAGCTTCCATTATGAGACCTGGAAGAATCTGTCCTATAAAATCTTGTGAAAATATCTCTAAGCTCCTTATCAGAAAGCTTGTCACCTTTGTTGGACACAGACAACAGAATATTAGAAGAATATTGCTTTGAGAGTGTCATCTTGATGGTTGTGCCGTCATAAGCATATTTTCCGGCATTATCAAGGAGAATATCGATGACTTCACGAAGTTTGCTGAGATCACCTTTGACAAAAAGTTTTTCATCTACACTTGTTTCAAGCAGGTGGCCTCTTTCGAAAAGTTCAACTTCCATAACCAAAGACTCATCTGTAACTAGTCCGGAAATATCTACAGGAATGAAGTTTTCTTTTGGTATACCCCTGTCTATACGGGCAAGATCAAGAAGGTGGGTTATAAGAGTCTTCATTTGATGAGATTCTGTGAGTATGTTTGAAATGTATTTCTTTTGAGAAGTGGAAGAGGTTTCGGTTTTGTTCAATAGCTCTGCATTGGTCAGGATGACTGTCAGAGGAGTCTTGAGCTCGTGAGATGCATCTGCTATAAACTGTTTTTGCTGGTTCCAGGCAAATTCCGTAGGTTTTATTATCCATTTTGAAAGATATATGGTCATAATACTTACAATGACAAGTGATACTACGTACATTAGCATACATGTCCTGAAAAGAGAATCAGTATATAATTCATCTTCCATGGAACTTTCAATAGCATACCAGGTTCCTGCAGCTGACTTTGAATAGTTGTAGTAAAGGTGGGAGTTTTCAAGCATAAAGTCTGACTCCCCGTAATAATCACTTTGTATCTCTCGATAGATCTGTTCGAGCTGGCTTCTACTGTACTGCATGCTGTAGTATCTTGTGATAGTTCCTACATGATTGACATAAAAAGCGGAATATGTAAGCGAGGAAGCATTGTCCCTTGGAGAAAGAATCTCTTCAGGCTTATCAAGGATAACATTAAGAGCATTGGAAGCATTGCTTCTTGCAAGATTAGATTCTAATATAGGGATACTTACAAAGAGAATTCCAAGTAGTATCGTGGCTATGATAATCATTATTACGATAAATCTTTGTTGTAATCTTTTGATCATATAATCAATCCTTTGTTCCAAATAGATTTGGTATTCACTCCAAGTGATACCCAACGCCGCGAACTGCGCATATGTTTACGCTGCTCCCCAACTTTTTAAGCTTCTTACGAAGAAAAGCCACATATACTTCTACATTATTCTCAATAGCTTCTGAGTCATAGCCCCATACCTGGTCGAGAATCCTTGATTTTGGAATGTTGCTGCTTCCGGCCTGCATCAGAAGTCGCAGCACATCGAACTCCTTAGAAGATAGTCTTATGCTTTCTGCTCCGCAGCTCATACTTATGCCTGTAAGGTCAAGTCTAAGGTCTCCAAAGGTTATCTCGTCCACCTGGTCCTTCTGACGCCTTGTAAGAGCGTGTATGCAGGCGATAAGCTCTCTTGATTCAAAAGGCTTTGTAAGATAATAGTCTGCGCCGCTGTCAAGGCCTCTTACTCTGTCATCCAGATCAGACTTTGCGGTAAGCATTAGAATAGGGGTTCCATTGTGCTCTCTTCGAAGAGTAGTAGCAACTTCAAAACCATTGATCTTTGGGAGCATGACATCCAGAACTATAAGATCATATATTTGCAGGCGTGCCTTATCAAGTCCGTCTACACCGTCATAAGCAGCTTCTGCTTCGTAGTTATTTGATTTTAATAGCTCCACTATTGAGTCTGCCAGAATCTGCTCATCTTCAACAACAAGAATTCTCATATGTATTCTCCATTTAAGGCGCCCCAGAGATGCTTTGGACACCTGCATCATTATGTGTTTTCAGGTAATAGTTACAGTTTTTAGAACATATGAATTTTAGCTTTATTATCTAGAAAAGACATATGTTTATGTAGCACTATATCTTTACGAACGGTCCTAACATAATTGTACTATATAAAAAAAGAAAGAAGTAAAGTCTTTCTATGCACAGCTCCATCATACATCCTACAACATATCATAAGTTGCTGAAAAAAATCTTAAATCAAGATCACCATAAGCAGTAGTTTTAGAACGTAATAATAAATTGAATGTCATGATAAATAAAATATCTCATCAAGCCGATAACCATAGTGGACGATTTAAGAAAATATAAACGAGTGAGCACATCGATTTTGGGAGGTCTTTATGAATAAATCCAAATCAGTTAGATCAATAATAAAAAAAGCAGTTTCTATAATCATTGTAACTGCTTTTACGATGATAATGTTTTTTGAAAGCACATCCATAGTCAGCCGGGCAGAAGATCCCTATGAGATACTTCTGTCAGCTACTACTGTATATAATGGCGTTGATTATAGCGCAGAATATGATGCCTATTGTTATTACATGAACTATGCGGATTTAAGAGCTGCATTTGGAATGGACCCATATGCGCTTATCATGCACTATGCCCTTTATGGAAGATTTGAAGGAAGGATAGCCAACAGACTTATAGCTACAGAAGAAGTCGTAGTACCATCCGGAGACGATTCGGTATCCGTAATTGATATAAACAAGCATGATAACGGAGGCATGAGTGCCAAACAGGAACAGATAGCAAGAAGCAAAGCTTCACAGATAGCCACTGAGATCAAAAAGGCAGCTGCAAACTATACTCCCAAAAAAGGAACAGGAGTAGAAGTCCTTGAATGTGCATATGCTGCCGGTATAGTGCAGGCATACTGCAATGACGGTACATATACAACATCAGGCAAGAATTACAGAACAGCTTATGGAGTATTTGTAGCACGCGAATATTCAAGCGAAGGTGCTACAAGAGCTCTCGGACTTATCCTTGATTATCTTGGAATACGCTGGGAGCATGCCAATATAGGAACATACGCTGATCAGTGGTGCAGAGTCATAGTAGATGGTCAGGAAGGCTTTGCAGATGGTATAAACGGCGTTGCAGGCTATGGCAAGAGTTCACTTGAAGGCGGCGATGGCAAAGAGATAAGCTATGCTGATGTAAGAGCAATGTTCAGCGTATATTGATAAGCTGACAAAGGCTATATAGTGTGCGAAGGGATCGCACTTTAAATCTATAAGCAGGGAAGCTGACAAGAGGCTGCATGTTATACACAAGTGTTACTAATATATCAGTAAAAAAATATTTAGTTCTAAATAAATTATTGAAGATGACTAGAAAAGCCGCAGTGGTAATCCTTGCGGCTATTCTTGTTGTAATAAATACACCCCTTTATTCAAAAGCAGAAGAACTAACTACTATTACAGTCAATACTTTTGATAAGCCTGAGAAAATAACAGCTATCCATATAGGGCAGAATGTTAAGCAGATATCCAGCAATTCTTTTGTCAACATGTTCAATCTCAAAGAGATCACAGTTAGTGAGAATAACCGCTATTATTCATCCTATGACGGATGCCTTTATGATAAGAAGCTCACAACCCTCCTTTGCTTCCCTCAGGCAAGAAAGTCAGCATATATACCGGATTCTGTGGTCACTATAGGAGTAGATGCCCTCGACGGCGTAGAGACGGATCTTAAGAAGCAGGTAGAGAATACTATAGCCTACAATAGCGAAGCAGGAGCAGCAGAGCAGGATATATTAAATCCGCATCTTGTCTATACAGAAAATGGTGTTATGTGGGATGACGGAAGAGGCAATCTAATGCCTGTCAACGACGGCCTCATGCTCGTTGTAGCGCAGTTTGTAACAGACAATACAGATAGCAAGATGAGACAGAATGAACAGCTTAGAAGCTGCTACAATAGTCTCATAGAGAATACCACGTACTCTGACTATTTCTATGTGCCTTCAGGTAACTGGACCGGTGAAAAAGCTCTATCGACTCTTTCATCCAAAGTAGGAGACTCTTACGGCATGTCTGCGGCCTTTGCGTATATAGCTGCAAGCCTTGGCTACAAGACAAGAGTTATAGTTGGGGTGATCACAGATAGCGAAGGTAAGAGCCAGTCTGCGGCCTGGGTTCAGGTAGAAATTGACGGAACTTACTACGTATTTGATCCTGCCATGGAGAAAAATCTGGGAGAAGACTGCTATAAAATCTCTGTTACGTCAAGCACAAACGGAATTACGCGCAAAAATAGTGCGTCTTATACTGTGATTTTTTGACCAAACATTCTAGCTTTTTAGCTAAATAATCCTCAGATATAGTATAATTATTAGGGATTTTATCTCAAATTATATTAAGGTATTGACTATACAACGCATTTTGCGATATTCTATATCGCGATGATTTTTTATGTTCTTCAATCATGAACATATAGATTCTCTTTTTTGAAGAAAAACAGGAATCTATGGATTATGTTTTATGGTCCATTTTATCTTTGATCAGATAGTCAGCATTCATGCTTCAAGTTATAGTTATTTTCAGGAGGAATAAAGATGTCTAAGACACCGTTTATTATAGGAATCGCAGGAGGAACCGGCTCAGGTAAGTCCACTTTTACCAACAGACTCAAACATATATTCAAGGATCAGGTAACCGTCCTTTATTATGACAACTATTATAGAGCACATGATGATCTTCCCTTTGAAGAAAGGAAAAAGATCAATTATGATCATCCTGATGCATTCGAAACAGACCTTCTTCTCGAGCACCTTAAGATGCTTAAGGCAGGCAAGTCAATTGAGTGTCCTGTTTATGACTATACTCAGCACAATCGTTCAGATGAAGTTACAGTTGTAAATCCAAGTAATATCATCCTTCTGGAAGGTATCCTTGTACTTGCAGATGAGAGACTTCGCGATCAGATGGATATTAAGATCTTCGTAGAAGCTGACGCAGATGAGAGAATCCTGCGCCGAGTAGTTCGCGATGTTAAGGAAAGAGGAAGAGATATAGACAATATCGTAGATCAGTACCTGACAACAGTTAAGCCTATGCACTATCTCTATGTAGAGCCTACCAAGATGTATGCAGATCTTGTAATCAACAGCGGAATGAATGACATGGCTCTTGATGTTATGGCAACCAAGATCAATTCACTTATAGAAGAAAACTAAACATATAAGTACCAGAGCCGATGCGAATGCATCGGCTTATTTTTTGACGTTTATTGCGGCGGTTTTGATTACCTTTTATCACATAAAAATGTCATCTGCCGGATGAAAAGTGTAATTCGTCAGAAAACTATTTACAAGCTCATTATTGTATGTATAATAGCAAAAGTCTATGTAATAGAATTGGAGCAAAGAGAGGACAAAAATATTAATGAAAAAAGTAATAAAAGTAATACTTGTACTAATGCTTATCTTCAATATCTTCAGTACAGTAAGATATGGTATAGATACTTTCGGAGAAAAGGATATTGACTGCGAGAGAGTGACCATAACCGACAAATATGAGATCGGAGCAGGCGTAAGAGGAACTTCCGATTATATGGAAGGTGAAAATGAAGATGGATACTACAAGATAGTTGGATCTGATTATGATATAGGAGATACTGTTAAGATATATCAGAACGCTGATTCAGTCGGTGCTAATGGAAGTGACCCTCAGTGGTATACATCCAGAGAGAAGGCTGAAGGAGTATCTACAGCAGGCTTTGTATTCTTCATGATCCTGACAATCATCAATGTGATAATAGTAAAAAAAGTGCTCAAACCTCAAAAAAACGTTACCTAAGTATAATCCCGCATCAGGCCGTGTGCCTGATGCTTTTTTATGTTCTGCGCATGACAAATAATGAATAAAAAATAAATCAACTGGGCAAATAAGGCATAGTTTTTTGCACATACATGATAAATACTAGATAGTGTAGTTGACTCGCCCAAGTAGGAAGTTTGGCTAAATAATACTCTTTTAACGGTTTATTTGTGGTACACTAACACCGTTATATTAATCCGGTAAAGGGTATTGTATATGAGATGGTTTAGCAAGGGTAATATTCAAAAGCAGTTATTATCAATATATATGATCGCAGGATTGGTACCTATTGGTATTATGGGGACTATTTTGCTTGTCAGTACATTTTCTATGTTCACGGGATATAACAGAAATCTCTTGGAATCTTATGGGCAGAGGGTGTCTACAACGCTTTTTGAAATAACTACTCAGGCTTATAACATATCAGAGAAGTTCGCCTACAGTCAGTCCATGTGGAATACTTTGTCATGTGAATATACAAGCTTTGATCAGGAAAAAGATACTATAGATGAAATTGATATAATTGACAGCTATAACTATGAATATACTGCCATAGAAAGTGTGGAGATCTACTCTGACAATCCCTACATTCAGGATTATAGGCAGTTCTATGAAGCTACGGATACCATCAAGGATTCAAAATGGTATCAGAAAGCTATAAGCCGTAAGGCTGCATTCTGGGAAGGGCTTCCTCGGCAGGATGAAAATGGGACGACCTACTATAATATCTGCCTTATCAGGCAGATCCCTCTTGTAGATTCCAAGTATCATGCGGTTCTTGTAATGAGGCTTAGTGATAACTACTTAAGGACCAGGCTTAGAGAGCAGCAGTATAGCGTGGTGATATCTGTCAATGAGGGCAGTGTATCTTTTTGCTCTGACAATTCATATTATGGGCAGGAGCTGACGGACCTTATACCTGTAGATTACAGCAAGGAGCATTATACCTATCAGGGTACTAAGCGCATAAATGGCCGTATGTCCATGCTAAATGGCAATACTCTTTCTGCTTACAGGGCAGATTCCAGACTATATATCACTACTATTGATTATAATTCTATAAGTAGATTTATTGTGATACTTGTATTTATCATAATAATCCTCTTGCTGGCTCTTATAGTGCCTTATGAGATACTGAGGCTTTTCTCAAGATATTTTTCTGATAGAGTTGTGACTTTAAAAAGTGCTGTACACAAGGTATCAAGCGGAGAGTATGATATCGTACCTTCCCTTGAAGGAGAGGATGAGATATCAGAAGCTTTCTCTGATCTTGTTATCACAGCACATGAGATCAAACAGAAAAATGAACAGATGTATAAAGCGCAGCTTGACAAAAAAGAGCTTCTAAGCAGGCAGAGTCAGATGGAACTTAAGATGCTCACAAGTCAGATCAATCCGCATTTTTTGTATAACACTCTTGAAACTATAAGGATGAAAGCAGTAACTGCGGGTGACAGGGAGGTTGCAAAGGCCATCAAGATCCTTGGCAAGATGTTAAGATTCGTCCTTGATAAGGGCAATAGCGATGAAGTAAGTCTTGCAAGTTCTCTTGACCATGTAGAGAATTATCTGTCTATCCAGAAGATGAGATTTGGTGACAAGGTGGGCTATGAGATCCATATAGATGATGATATAGATCCTGAGTCTGTCACGACCATGCCTCTGATAATCCAGCCTCTTGTAGAGAATGCAATACAACACGGCCTTAGGGAAAAAGAAGGTAATGGCATTATAAGAGTAGACATTACAAAAGTTATGTTGGATAGCCCTGAAGAAGATTCTAAAAGTGCTTTGAAGATAACCGTGACAGATAATGGTGAAGGTATGTCAGCAGAAAGGCTAAGTGAACTTAAAGAGAGTATCAAGACGCCGTCTGATGACGGCAGCAGTATTGGAATATCCAATGTTTATAACAGGATCAAACTAAAGTACAAAGATCCCTATACGATGACTATAGATTCCACCAAGGGCGTAGGAACAGTCATTAATTTATATGTTCCCATACAAATCCGGCATAATTAAACTAATGTTTAAAAATTACCGTATTTTTAGTTAAATAGTTTAGGTACTGAATCAGACCTCAAAAAGCTACACTTTTGATGTATGGTTCAGTACTTATTTTTTTACTGACTGGGAGGAACAAAGTGGGAAAATCAAAAATATCTGACAAGATCTATTATGTCTATCGCATTGTCGCGATGTTATTATTCGTCCTTATCTTTTTGCCTGCTGTTAACCCTGCAAGGATCAGCGGCATGGTCAATCGTAGTATTTCACTCTTAACTGCCGGATTTTCATATGGAACGCTCATAGATAATTTCGGCCGTGCTTTTAGGAAGGAATGGATACTGGAGAGCACGATGAGACTTGATAATATTTCAAGTCTTCTTGTATGTATCGGTATATTTGCCTGCAGTATCGGTGCCTGCCTATCTATTGGCAATAACAAGTGCAAACGCCTGGGCAATATATTAAGTACCGCTGGAAGTGTCGTATCATTGGCAGCTCTTCAGGGTATCTATATAGCATATACACAGGTTTCGCTTACCAAGAAGCCTGAGAAGATAGAGCCAACATTCCCGCCATTTTATTATGGGCTCTTAGTAATTCTCATCGTGATGCTTATAGTATCGGTATATGAGCTGATCATATCTTATAAAGCCCCTAAGGAAAAGAAATTCTATATGGAGACCAAATACAGGCTTTTCCTTATGCTTATGCCTTTTTTACTTCTGACATTTGTATTTAGTTACCTACCACTTTTTGGCTGGAGATATGCATTTTTTGATTACAAGTCAGGTGACACACTTTCTATGGAGAACTTTGTAGGCTTTAAGTGGTTCACACAGCTTGTAAGAAATGCAGCCACAAGAAAAGACATGATAAGAGTTATGAAGAATACTCTTGGAATGAGCTTCCTTGGTATCTTCACAAGCTGGATGCCTATGGTCTTTGCAATCTTCCTTTCGGAGATCAAGAATTCAAGATTCAGAAGATTTGTGCAGACATTTACAACTATTCCTAACTTTATTAGCTGGGTTTTGGTTTTTGCCATAGCATTCTCAATTTTCTCAACGGATGGATTTATCAGTTCTCTTATGATAAATCTTGGAATTTGGGATCAGGGCAAGAACTTCCTTATGAGCAGCGACTATGTATGGCTCAAGATGCTTATGTGGGGCCTTTGGAAAGGACTTGGCTGGAGCGCCATCATTTATATAGCAGGAATATCAGGTATCGATCAGCAGCTTTATGAAGCAGCAACAGTTGACGGAGCCGGAAGATTCCAGAGGATGTGGCACGTAACAGTTCCAGGGCTCTTACCTACATTCTATGTACTGCTTCTTATGTCTATCGCAGGAATCTTGTCCAACGGTATGGATCAGTACCTTGTGTTTGAAAATTCTACCAATACAACAGACATCATGGTTCTGGATCTGTATGTATACAAAATGGGTATCGTTAACGGAGCTATCCCCTTCTCAACAGCAGTTGGTATGCTCAAATCCGTAGTATCAGTGATCCTTTTGTTTACAGCCAATAACGTATCCAAACTTATACGAGGCGAGACAATCGTTTGATCCGCCATTTATGCTTATATGATCAAAAAAATTGTCTAAGTATATCTATCTGATTGAACCTGATATAGATGATTTTGACAGGAAACAAATATATAAAATGTATTATCCCAAGTGGATAGCTTATCTTATAAGGAGAAACTTATGGCCAAAACAGCACAGGAAAGAGCTGATGAAAAAGCTGAAAGGCTCTATTACAAAAAGCATAAAAAGCCCGGAAGAGTAACAGCCGGAGATATCATTTTCAATATTATCAATTACCTTGTTTTTGCTCTGTTTACACTGATATGTATTTTTCCTTTTTACTATCTTTTCATTAACACAATTTCAGACAATGAACTGGTTAGAAAGGGACTTATCAACTTCTTCCCGCAGGGAATCCATTTTGGTAACTATGTAAGACTTATGGCAGTTAATGATCTGTTCTTATCTACATCAGTTACTGTAGCAAGAACAGTTATCGGTACATTACTAATGGTAGCTGCATCCGGTTTTGTAGGATATCTTGTAACACAAAAAGAGATGTGGGCCAGAAGCGTATGGTACAGATTCATAATAGTTACAATGTACTTTAATGCAGGTATCATCCCGTGGTATCTGAATATGTCTATGCTGGGACTTACCAATAGCTTCGCAGCGTATATAATCCCGGGAATCGTAGCTCCCTACAACATCATTTTGGTCAAGACTTACATAGAATCTTCAATACCGGCAGAGCTTGAAGAGAGTGCTCAGCTTGACGGAGCCAGTAAGATGAAGATCTTCTCATCGATCATATGGCCTTTGTCCAAGCCTATCCTTGCTACAATAGCTGTCTTTGGTGCAGTAGGCCAGTGGAACTCATTTCAGGATTCACTTATTCTCATGCAGTCTGCTCCAAAGCTCTATACTCTGCAGCACAGACTTTACATATACCTTAATACAACATCAAACCTTGCAGCGCTTATGTCTTCCGGTAATACATCAGGTATAAGCCAGACAGTACTTGAATCAGCGCTCAACGGTAAAGTTATAAAATATACTATTTCAATGGTAACAATAATTCCGATATTGTGCGTATATCCATTCATGCAAAGGTACTTTGAAAAAGGTATCATGATGGGCGCAGTAAAGGGATAATGCAATATAAACTTTAATATCACAGGAGGGTGAAAAAGAATGAAGTATAAGAAATTACAGGCAATTCTCTTGGCTGCTTCAATGACCCTGTCACTGGCTGCATGTTCTGATTCAGCTACAAACGCAGGCGGTGACTCACAGACAAGCGCCGGCGGCGCAGGTGCAGAAGGCAGTGAAAATGCTACAGATGGTGATGCAGCCGGATCATCAGATCTTGAGGGGGATCTTTCAGATGTTATCCCGGAAGAGACAGTAACACTTGACGTTTATGATCAGCTTGCTAACTACTCAGGAGAGCAGATCGGATGGTTCGCACAGGTTATGCTTGATAAGTTCAATGTCAAGCTTAACATAATCCCTGAATCAGACGGCGTCTATGATACACGTATGGAGTCGGGCAATCTTGGTGATATCGTGATCTGGGGCGCTGACGGAGACGATTATGTTCAGGCAGTAAATAAGGGAATGCTCTTTGACTGGGAAGAGGATGACATCCTCGCAGATTATGGTCCATACATCCTTGCCAATATGGACAAGGCTCTTGAGAAGAATCGCGGTATCAATGCAGATGGCAAGATCTATGGCTTTGGACATGACGTAGCATATTCTGCAGAGGATACACAGTCAGTCATGTATGAATGGGATCTTAGATTCGATCTGTATCAAGAGATCGGTGCTCCGGAGATAACAGATTTTGATTCTCTTGTAGATGTACTTGAGAAGATGCAGGCAGCATGCCCTACAGATGACAATGGCAACAAGACCTATGCTGCATCACTTTTCAATGACTGGGACGGCGATATGGTAATGTTCGTTAAGTCAACAGCATCAGCTTACTATGGCTATGATGAGTTTGGTTTCGGACTCTATGATTCTTCTACAGGTGATTATCATCCTGCACTTGAAGAAAACGGTCCATACCTTACAGCTCTTAAGTTCTACAATGACTTATATCAAAAGGGCCTTCTTGATCCTGATTCTCAGACACAGGGCTACGATGGAATGTCTGAAGACTATCAGAATGGTACAGCATTTTTTAACGTATTCAACTTCCTTGGCTCAGCACTCTATAACTCTGATGCTCATATAGCTCAGGGCAAGATGATGTATCCTGTAAAGCCTTCAAATGCAACACCGATCATCTATGGACAGAACATCTACGGTTCTAACAGAATCTGGTCAATCGGTGCCAATACAGAGTATCCTGAACTCTGCATGGCTATCATCAACTGGCTGTCTACTCCTGAGGGAAGACTTACTGCAGAGTACGGCCCTAAGGGAACATGCTGGGATTATGATGAGAGCGGCGGAGCATATCTTACAGAGCTTGGACTTTCCTGCAAGACAGATTCTTCTACAACTCTTACAGGTGACTACAGCGGAACATTTGACGATGGTTCTTTCAAGATGAACAATACAACATGGGCACTTGATTCACTTAACCCTGACTCAGCTCTTTCAGAGACATACAATTACAAGACCTGGGAGAGTTACAAGGCAATAGATGCTTCTGATATTGAGAAGTCATGGATTGAATGGTCCGGAGCACAGACACCTGATGAGTATATCAAGAGTACTGATTATATACTTGCACCAGGAACAACCTATTCTGCAGGTACACACTCTGATGAGCTTCAGGTAATCTGGGATCAGGTTGCTACATGCATCAAGGACAACTCATGGAAGGCTATCTATGCAGAGTCTGATGAAGAGTTTGATGCAATCGTTGCTGATATGATCAAGCAGGCTACAGAGTACGGTTATGATGAGTGCGTAGAGTTCCAGCAAAATGAAGCCCAGCTTCGTCATGCTGCAGAACAGGAAGCTCTTGCAGCTAACTGATAAGCTTTGCTAAGAACTAAAACTGTATGTATATTTTTGATACTAAAGATATAAATTTATAAATATGAGAATTAAAAGTATTATTTGATTCTTACATCTAATTTAGAAATTGACAAAAAAGTGGACATAATAGAGACTTTACTCTGTTATGTCCACCAAAATAAGTTACAATAAGAGCTGAATGCACATTTATAAAAGGAAAAGGGTGAAAATGAGAAGAAAAGTTTTATCTGTCCTAATACTGGCATCAGCTCTTTTTTTAATGTCAGGTTGTAATAGTAAAAGTAAATACCAGGAAGAATTAACAATAGATGTTTTTGCAAGCGAAGCAAACAGTCAGGGGATTCAGTCAGGATGGTTTGCCAGGCGTATACATGACAGATTCAATATGAATCTCAACGTCATATCTATCAATAATAATTATAACGGTGCAGTTCTCAAGGATGTCCGGGCAGCATCAGGCTATCTTGGAGATATCATCTTCATATCAGCCCAGAACAATGCTCTTAAGGATCTTGTAGATGCGGGACTACTCCTTGATATGACTCCTTATATCAAGGATAAGGACATAATGAAATATAAGGATGCGATAGAGAAACTCAACAGCGGCCTTGATGGCATATATGCTATTCCTTCAAGTATATCAACACTTCCTCCGGATACTCCTTCAGATATCATAGATTCTACATATGCTCCATATCTAAGATGGGATATATACTCTCAGGTAGGAAGCCCTAAGATGGACACTTTAGAAGATATGCTTGATGTTCTTGAGAAGATGCAGGAAGCATATCCTACAACACAGTCAGGACAGAAGGTGTACGGTTTTTCACTATTTGATGACTGGGACAATGGCATGATGACTCTTGCCAAGCAGCCCTGCTGTTTTTATGGATATGATGAAAATGGATTTGTGCTTTCTAAAGCTGACGGAAGTGATTATCAGTCCATACTTGATGATGACGGATTATATTTAAGATCACTGAAATTTTATTTTGAAGCTAATAGAATGGGGCTTGTGGATCCTGATTCAAGGAATCAGGATTATGGCGAAGTTTTTAGTAAGTATCAGGATGGAGCAGTTCTTTTTAGTCCATGGCCATTCCTTGGCGCATCTGCTTACAATACTGATGAGCACATGGCTATGGGGCAGGGATTCATGATGGCTGATATAGGCGATATGCTTATATATGAGCATGGCAGCTCCCCTGACGGAGTATATAGTCAGGTTGTCTGCGTCGGATCTGATGTCAAGGATCCCCAGAGAATGGTTGATTTTGTAGATTATCTATATTCTGATGAAGGAGTATATGAAAATCAGGCAGCGGAAAATGGCGGAAGCGCAGGACCCGAGGGTATTACCTGGGAGATGGTAGATGGACAGCCAAGACTTACGGATTATGGAATAGAAGTTTTTTATAATCAAAGTAGCAGTGTAATACCAGGCGATCCCAATGGATATAACTATAGAGACGGAGTATCTATACTTAACTATACTGCAGTGCAGCTTTCAGAGACTGCGGCAAATGGATTCCCGTATTCATATCTGTTATGGGACAGTGAACTTACAAGAACCTCCACAGTACTGCAGGATGAGTGGAAAGAGGTTATGGGTGCTGACAATACAATGGATTATCTTATAAAGAACGACAAGATCATAGTATCCCCGGGCTGTGAATATAACGAGATGGAAGAAAGCGCTGAGATCAAAGAGATAAGAGAAGCAGTAAAGCGTATCGTAGTCCAGGGATCCTGGGATATGGTATTTGCAAGTGACATAGATGAGTTTGAAGCTATATGGAATGATATCAAGAATAAGTGTATAAGCCTTGGATACGAAGATGTATACAGATTCGATCTTCAAAATGCCATGGCCAAGGGCAAGCTCAAACAAGAGATAATGGAAGAAAAGAGAAAGTAACAGGAAAGATATATGCAGGATAGTAAAATTAGTGTAATGATAGCTGATGATGAAGAAAATATCAGAGCAGGGCTTAAATGCATCATGGACTGGGATGACCTTGGATATAGCGTAGATTATGAAGCTGAGAATGGCGAACAGGCTCTTGATATTATCGAAAAGTCAAAACCTGAAGTGGTAGTCATGGATCTGAATATGCCAAGGATACAGGGAATCGATGTTATCAAAAAGGCAAGGGAAAAAGGATATCCCGGAAGGTTCATAATACTAAGCGGATATTCTGATTTTAAGTATGCCCAGTCAGCTATAAAATACGGAGTTACGAATTATCTCACCAAGCCTGTAGATGAAGATGAGCTTCAAAAGACTCTTGAAGATATAGGCAGGGATCTTAGCCTTGAAAAAGAAGAAGAAGGAAAGCTTCAGAATATCCGTAAAAAGGCAAGAGACTCTGTGATACAGGATCTTCTTAGAAGTAATGAACTTGATCTAAGCATAGAAGAGCTTGGCAAGATGAAACTTATGTATGATAAGTATCAGGTAGTTGTCTATGAAACATATCATACTAACAGGCAAAGACCGGAATATAAACTTCCTGAGCTTCTATCTGCTTTTATAGATACAGGAGAATATGAATCCTGCATTATGAATGAAAGAGCCGTGATACTCCTAAAAGGCAAGGCTGCCATATCAAGGTTTAGGAAGTTCCTTGATCATTATGACAAACGCCCTATTCAGGAAGATTCACCTCTTGATGCTATATTCCTTACATATGGAAGATGTGTGGATAAGGCCTGTGATATAAAGATATCCTGTGATGAAGCCATGAAGCTAAGTGACAGGAGATTCTTTGGAGATATGGGCGTTCATAAGATGGGCTATGAAGAGCTTGCAGTATTAAGCAGTCAGAATAAAAGCGTGATCACCAAGGATATACTAAGAGACTATACCCAGAAGATCATAGGTTTTATGCAGGCCGGTTCAATAGACAGAGCCCTGGAAACCTTAAATGAGATGAAAGCCTGTCTGTGTGCTTCTAATGAGAATTCTACTGCCATAAGAATCTACATGACAGATATGATCCTTGAGATCAAAAATCAGATATCAAGGATATATCAGGAGTCCGGAGATATTTTTGCAGAGAACTCAGAGATAATAGACTTTCTGGAGACGAGATTCTATCTGTATGAGATTTTTGAATACATTCAGGACATAGCTTTTAAGGTAGTTCAGATGGTGCGTGGAAGACAGGGGGCAAGGAGCACTATGGAAGATGCTGCAGCCTATGTTGACCACAATTATTTTAAGAATCTTACACTTGAAGTGGTTGCTCCTTTATTTGGTTATAACAATGTGTATTTTGGCAAGGTATTTAGTAAAGAAATAGGAGTAAGTTTTAATACTTACCTCAATAAAAAAAGGATCGAAGAAGCCAAAAAGCTTCTTACAAGCTCCGATATCAAGATCTATGATATTGCAGAAAGAGTCGGCTACAGCGATGTAGACTATTTTGGAAGAAAGTTCAGGTCCATGGAAGGTATAAGCCCCGCAGACTACAGAAAGAAGGCAAAAGGAAAATAGATCATTACAGGAAACTGCTATACTCTCTGCTGGGATGATGCGAAAGTCATTGATTGTAATATAATAACCTGATTTACGTTTTCAAATCGGAATAAGTCTGTTATAATCATTTAGTTGGGAAAGAGATAATAGATATTCTTTCGCTTTGAATAAAGACAAAGGAGCGATCATGAGTAAGAAAGCATTAGTGATTGGCGCAGGACCTGCCGGTCTTACAGCAGCCTATGAGTTATTAAAGCAGGATAAAGATATAGAAGTTATCGTCTTTGAGGAAACTGAGCAGTTCGGTGGTATTTCAAAGACTGTTAATTATAAAGGTAACAGAATGGATATGGGCGGTCACCGCTTCTTTTCCAAGATACCTGAAGTTAATGCATGGTGGGACAACATGCTTCCTATGCAGGGACACCCTACCTATGATGATATAGTACTTCATAGGGATATGCCCGTTCATGAGGGCGGTCCTGATCCTGAGAAGGAAGATCGTGTTATGCTCACTCGTCACCGTGTATCACGTATTCTTTTTGATGACAAGTTTTATGATTATCCGATCTCATTAAAGCCTGAGACATTCAAGAATTTCGGACTTCTTACAACACTTAAGGTTGGATTTTCTTATCTTGGATCAGTATTTCGTAAGCTTCCTGAGGATAACCTTGAGAATCTGTATATCAATTCATTCGGACGTAAGCTTTACAGCATGTTCTTTGAATATTATACAGAGAACCTTTGGGGCAGACACCCTTCTGAGATCGATGCTTCCTGGGGCAAACAGCGTACCAAGGGACTTTCTATCTTCGGAATCATCAAGGACTACCTTGGACGAGTATTTAAGGTCAAGAATCGTAAAGTCAACACATCTCTTATCGAGGAGTTCAAATATCCTAAGCTTGGTCCCGGTCAGCTCTGGGATGTAACTGCTGATGAAGTTGAGAAGCTCGGAGGCAAGATCATCAAGAATGCCAAGGTTACTAAGGTTCACAAGTCTGAAGACGGAATCCTTACATCCTTAACATATGTAGATAGCAAGGACGGATCAGAGCATGTAGTAGAAGGTGATTACTTCATATCTTCCATGCCGCTTCGTGATCTTGTAGGCGGTATGAACGATGTACCTGCAGAAGAGGCAAGGATCGCTGACGGACTTCCATATCGTGATTATATGACTCTTGGAGTTCTGGTTCCAAAGCTTAAATTAAAGAACCTTACAGATATCAAGACTATCCAGAACATAGTTCCTGACTGCTGGGTATATGTACAGGATCGTAAAGTTAAGCTGGGACGTTTCCAGATTTATAATAACTGGTCACCATATATGATCAAGGATCTTGAGCACACTGTATGGGTTGGACTTGAGTACTTCGTAAGCGAAGGTGACAAGTACTGGACTATGACAGAAGAAGAGTTTGCTAAGCTTGGAATCGATGAGATGGTCAAGATCGGTCTTATAGACAGTGCCGATGAAGTTCTTGATTATCATATGGAGAAGGTTAAGAAGGCATATCCTGCTTACTTCGATACATATGATGAGATCGACAAGCTTGTTGCATATCTTAACACTATCGATAACCTCTACTGCGTAGGACGTAACGGTCAGCACAGATACAACAATATCGACCACTCTATGGTTACATCTTTCGAGGCAGTTAAGTGCATCGTAACAGGAGATAAGAACAAGGATAAGATCTGGTCTGTTAATACAGAGCAGGAATATCATGAGACAGAAGAAGTCAAAGAAGAGGCTGAAGTAGACTAAATATTAAAAGCTGCTGTGCATTTGTGCGCAGCAGCTTTTTTGATCTTTGAGGTTGTTTGAGTTATTTATAATTTGAACAGTGTACTAAGAAGGCCTCGGCCCAGGCTTGCGCCTACGTTGCCGCCAAGAGTCTTGCCGAATTTACCGAAACTGCTTCCAACGCTCTTTCCGACTTCACGTCCTACGGTACCGGCAACGGAGTTACCTACGGATTTTGCAACTCTCTTCTTCTGAGCGGCAGCAGCTTTTTCGGCCTTTTCTTTTTCTTTTGCTGCAAGAGCGTCAGCTTTAGCTTTCTCCTTGGCTGCAAGGGCATCTGCTTTTTCTTTTTCTGCGGCAGCTTGAGCTTCAAGTCCCATTCTTTCCAGGAATTCATAAGCTGAGTCAGGATCTATAGCTTTTTCATACTTACTGTAGAGCATGGCTCCCTTTACGGCTCTGTCTCTTTCTGTGTCATCTATACTTCCAAGAGCACTTCTTGGAGGGAGTATGGATACTATGTTTGCGATAGATGGTGTTCCGTCTTCCTGCAGCATAGAGACAACAGCTTCGCCTGTGCCAAGCGCCATGATGGCATCATAGGTAGAGAATTCAGGATTGGCCCTGAAGGAATCTGCAGCAGCCTTAACTGCCTTCTGCTCTGAAGGAGAGTATGCATGAAGAGCATGCTCTATCTTGTTGCCAAGCTGAGCCAGTACTCCGTCAGGAACATCGCGAGGGTTCTGTGTTACGAAGTAGATACCTACGCCTTTGGACCTGATGAGCTTGACAACCTGCTCTATCTTATCAAGAAGAGCTTTGGATGTACCATCAAAGAGAAGATGAGCTTCATCGAAGAAGAATACAAACTTGGGCTTATCAAGATCACCAACTTCCGGCAGGTTCTCAAAAAGCTCTGACATAAGCCATAGAAGGAACATGGAGTACAGGGTTCCGTTTTGCATAAGACTTCTGGAATCAAGGATGTTGATAACACCCTTACCTTCAGGACTAAGCGAGAAGAAGTCCTGTATATTAAGTGCAGTCTCGCCAAAGAATTTATCCCCTCCTGCCATCTCAAGGGCAACTACAGCTCTCTGGATAGCTCCGATCGACTGAGGTGACATCTTGCCATATTCTGCGGCGAACTCTTTGTTGTTGTCAGAGATGTAGTTAAGAAGAGATTTAAGATCCTTGGTATCTATTAAGAGAAGATCATTGTCATCAGCGATCTTGAAAGCTATCGTAAGGATATCGCTTTGAAGATCATTAAGATCAAGGATTCGGGACAGAAGAAGTGGTCCCATCTCTGATATGGTGGTTCTAAGCGGGATACCATTTTGACCATATATATCCCAGAATACTGCAGGATACTTCTGATAACTGTAGCCGTCAAGGTTTATGGAGAGTTTGGAAGCGCGCTCTTCCATACCTGAACCTTCCTTGATCATACCTGCCAGATCACCCTTAACATCTGCAAGAAATACCGGAACTCCAAGATCTGAGAATGACTCTGCCAGAACCTTTAATGATACTGTCTTACCACTGCCTGTAGCACCAGCGATAAGACCGTGACGATTAGCTTTGTTTGGAAGAAGGAAGACCTCTTCACCTGCGTTTGTCTTTCCAACAAGGATTTTGCTGTCTTTGATCATATTGAATTCCCCCTATTATGATGTAATAATTATTCAAACTTTGAACTTGCTAAACATACATCAATTCTTACAGCTGTGTGGTGGGGGCAGTTTATAAATTCTTTTCGTGTCTTGAAGTTGTTATAAATTCAAGGACATAGAAATACATCCATGTATTTCTATACATGTCTAGTTACATCCTGTAACCGGGCATGATATCTGGAGTTTTATATTCTGGGGGCCGAAACTCGCTTCGCTCAGACATGCGGCCCCCATGCAGAATATAAAATTCCATCTATCACGCTCCTGAATTTTATAACACCTTCAAAAGAACACGAAAAGAATTTATAAACTGCCCCCACCACACAGCTGTAAGAATTGATGTATGTTTGGTAAGTGTGAAAGTATAAGTTATATAAAAAGTGTGTTTTGATTCGTTAATCAATAAACGATAGAATCATACATAGATGTTAGCACAAAAAAACAGTGAATAAAAGATAGTTACAATTGGCTTGCGAAGCTTGCAGAAACAGAATGAATTATATATGATTTGTGTTGTTAAGCACTAGATGTTTATGATATCATTGCCTCTGTGGTAGCAGTTTTCTTTGAAATACTGTGGGAAAGAACGAGTGACCTACGACTATTATATGTCACGGAACAAAGTGTATTTTTACAGCAATAGGAAATACTTGGAGGATGATGATAATGAGTACAGATTATAAACTTATGGCAGCTCAGCTTAAGAGCCTTATGGAAGATGAGAAGAACTATATGCCGGTTCTTTCTAATGCATCAGCTATTCTTAATGACACACTAGAAGATATTAACTGGGCAGGATTTTATATTGTAGATAATGGAAGCCTTCTTCTTGGACCCTTTCAGGGACATGTGGCCTGCATCAGGATCCAGTCTGGCAAGGGTGTATGCGGAACAGCTTATGCCACAGACACAACCCAGCTTGTAGAAGATGTACACCAGTTCCCCGGTCATATCGCCTGTGACAGTGCATCCAATTCAGAGATAGTGGTTCCGATCCACAAAGATGGCAAGGTAGTTGCTGTTATGGATATAGACAGCCCTTCACTTTCAAGATTTACTAAAGAGGACAAGGAAGGTCTTGAAGCTTTTGCTAAAGTGATAGAAGAGGCGTCTTTTACCAACGTAGAATAATAAATCAAACTTTGCACTTGCCAAACATACGCCACCATTTGCGGCAGCTTCGATGTGGACAGTTTATAATACATTTTTGTATCTTTTGAAGGTGTTATAAAATTCAAGAGCTTGATAGATGTAGCTTTATATTCTGCCCAGGGTCTGCATGTTTGAGCGAAGCGAGTTTCAGACCCTAGAATATAAAGCTACAGATATCATGCCTTGAATTATAACACCTTCAAGATACAAAAATGTATTATAAACTGTCCGCATCAGAGCTGCCGCAAATGGTGGCGTATGTTTGGCAAGTGCGAAGTTTGTAGATATGCGATAAAATGGCAGATCATCTGGGAGATGTTCCAACTTCCAGGTGATCTTTGTTTTTGCATTTGTACATCTCAAAGTCAGCCCTTGAGAATACATGCATATAGTTACTGTCCATATCCTTGTCGTAGACAGCCATACCGTATGCAATAGATACAGCTTCATAGAAATGCGTAGATGATTGCCTGTTGATCTTTAGCTCATCGAAGAATCTCTCTTCGAGTTCCTCTCTGTTTTCATAATCACGGCCTGTAAGTATTACTACAAATTCATCACCGCCGACGCGGAATACAGGACTATGCTCGTATACTTTGCATATGATATTGCTGCAGGTCTTGATAGCAGTATCGCCTGCTTCATGACCATACTTGTCATTGATGTTTTTGAGATAATTCATATCGAACATAGCCACGCCAAAACAGTAGTTGGGTTCTGTATCGATATGATGCTGGATATTTTCAACTGCCATCGAGTAGGCAGCCTTATTTTTTACATGGGTAAGATCATCTATATATATGAGACTTTCCATGTTTTTGGTATACTTACGAAGCTGGTCGGAAGAGGATCTTAAAGTGTTGGCCAGAATCTGAATCTCAGTTATATTACAATCAGGAATAACAACATCAAAGTCTCCGCTTCCAATCTTCTGGGCAGCTTTGGTGAGTTCCTTTATAGGCCTTGAAAGAATATTGGAATTGATGACTGACAATATTATAAAGACAACACCCAGCATAGAAGAAAGGATGCTGACAAACAGAACTGTATCAGTTCGAGCCTTGTATGCATTTTTATAACTTTCATATACTACGAGTTTCATTCCATTTCTGAGCGTAACAAAAGACATAACGGAGTCTTCACCATCCTGATCGAATCGTATAAGATTCTGATCACTTGATTCACTAAGAAGGACATCAAATGTTGGCTCATTAGCATTGGGAAGTGCTTCAAGATAATTACCATTGTCGCCTTCTATAAGGTGATAATGAATCTTCCAGTCAGAACTGGTAAGATAAGCTGAGCTGCCTCCTCTTGTATGGATATTTTCAACTGTCTGCATCAGATAATCGAAATCCATATCGATACCTACTATACAGACAAGAATATCTTCTATATATACAGGAACTGTATAAGATATTATGAATCTATTCTGATGCGGATCATTGTATGGGCCTGCCCAGCGGCTTTCTTCTTTGCCTGTGGGAGCAACATAATACCAGCCGGACGAGTTACTTTGTTTGGTATCGTAGAAGTAATCTTCTATAGGCTGATTTTTCATGACGCCGTCAGAACCGCGCTGATAATAATATCCATCTACATCACCATCTAAATAATCAGGGCTGATATATACAAAGTTAGCAACAATCTGATCAGTATTTTGTATGGATGTGGCAAAGAATTGTTCTGTTCTGGCCAGAGTTTTGGATCTGATATTGTCATCTTTGAGATCATCAGGAGAACTTATCTGGTTATATAAAAAATCGGCTGTTACATTTACTGCATCTTCGATCCTGAGCAAAGTATTATTTAATTGAAAAGACTGGTTTTCTGCAATAAGATTTAGATTTTTAGAGATGTTCTCGTCGATCAGATAGTTGATTCTCCAATAAGAGAAAAAAGATGTCAGAAGCATTACAAGCACAACAAATATCAGAGTTACTAATGTAATTCTGGCACGGATGGATACTGTTCTGTTACTCCAAAAGCTTAAACCGCTATTTTTCATATTTATGTTTACCGACTTATATTAGTATATAATAAAGCCTGAGAGCATTTGGTACATGCTTTTTAAAGTGACATAAAAATCCTTTATTTATATCGGATTATATATAGAACTTCATTACTATAACTTTTGATTTGAGCATTGAAGAATCCGCAAAAATTATGGGTGATACGCAGATCATCCAAATGGAAAGTTATAGTAATAATAAACAGGTATACCGGTAGTTATATAGTAAGAAATGTTAGAGGATAGAATATAAATGGATATTAAGGATAAAATCTGTAGTAAGGAAAATGATAGTAATAAAGAAAATGGTAATAATAAAGAAAATAATATTAAAGAAAATAATGATATTAAAGAAAATGATATTAATATAGCTAAGGATATAGAAGTATCAACATGGATCAAAAAAATGAATCAAATGATTCATAAACCAGACGTCAAGGCTATGGAAGAAGCTAAGAGTCATCTTGATGCTATAGCCAAGCCTCTTGACGGTCTTGGGAGATTTGAAAAGATGCTTGTGAAGATAGCAGGTATAACTGGTGATCCAAGGATTGAATTATCATCCAAAAAAGTCATGGTACTATGCAGCGATAACGGAATCGTAGAAGAGGGTATAAGCCAGTCCGGGCAGGATGTTACAAGAGCTGTTGCCATAAGCCTTGCCAAGGGTACTTCCAGCGTATGCCGTATGGCAATGGCAACAGGAGCTGAAGTGATACCTGTTGATATGGGTATAGCCTGTGATAAGACGCCTGAAGGAGTGAAAAGTAAGGTTTCGTCTGATAATATATCAGGCTGCGGTGTCAAAGGTGATGTCTGTACATACTCAAGGCGGGGATCAAGGAATTTTGCCAAAGAACCGGCTATGACAAGTGATGAAGTTATACACGCCATAGGTGTAGGAAGACTCCTTGTAAGAGAAGAAGTTGCCAGAGGTACTAAGATAATAGCTACAGGTGAGATGGGCATAGGCAATACTACGACATCAAGCGCTATAGTAGCAAGGCTCTTACATAAAAATGCGGCGGATGTAACAGGAAGAGGAGCAGGCCTTGATAACCACGGCCTTAAGCACAAGATAGATGTTATTAATGCCGCAATAGATAAGTATAATGATGCATCTGAATCCGATGATGCGGCCTATGCTTTTAGAACACTTAAAACTTTCGGCGGATATGATATAGCAGGAATGGTAGGAATATTCCTTGGAGGAGCAATTTATAATGTCCCGATAGTTATAGATGGACTTATCTCAGCGACAGCTGCTCTTGTTGCATCATATCTTTTCCCAGGAGTGTCTGATTATATGCTTCCAAGCCATATTGGAAAAGAGCCTGCGATGAAAGAGATATTAGGTAAGCTGTCTCTTGAACCTGTGATCTGTGCGGATCTTGCCCTTGGCGAAGGGACAGGAGCAGTGATGCTCTTTCCGCTTCTGGATCAGGCTTTGTCTGTATATAATGGTAATACGACTTTTGATGATATCTCTGTAGGCAGGTACACAAGATACGATCATCAGGCAGATGATCACAAAACAAATAAAAACGAGTGAAGAAGCGGTGACAGATAATGGTGTTTTTTATAACGGGCGGCAATGATAACGGCAAATCCGAATATGCAGAAGACCTTGTGATAAAGCTAAGCCCCGGAGGGAGATCTGCCGGATATACAAGGATCTACCTTGCGACTATGGGCGCCAGAGACGAAGAGAGTCTAAAGCGTATTAAGAAGCATATCTTTAGAAGAAAAGATATGGAGTATATCACGATAGAGAAGAGCTTTGATGTTGGAAGCATAGATATTACTAATATAGATATAGCTAATGGTAGCGAAAAAAATGTTAATAAGGATAAAGGCGGTAAGAGGATACTTCTCATAGAAGATATTCCTAATCTTCTTGCAGGAGAGATGTTCAAAGGTACATCCTTTTATCCGAATGTTGCAGACAAGATCACCGCTGATATTATGAAGCTGATATTAGCCTGTGAACATACAGTTATAGTCACCAATGAAGTCTTCTCTGACGGCATGATCTATGATGAATATACTACGACTTATCTTAGAGAGTTTGGCACTATAAACAGAAGACTTGCCGGGTATTCAGACAAGGTAGTAGAGCTGGTCTGTGGGATACCTTGTATTGTGAAGGAATGAAATCTGTAAGAAGTGTATATGCTTATAACTAGAAGGAATGATTAAAATATGGAATTATATGTAGGCGGCGCCTTTCAAGGCAAAAAAGAATACGTAGACGATACTTATCGTGATATAAAGGAACTAAAATGGTGCAACGCAGAAAACTGTGATGAAGCAGCACTTTTAGATTGTGACGCAGTTTATAACTATCATGAGCTCATAAGAAAACAGGTTTTAAACGGGATAGATCCTGAAGATAAACTTTGCGGCCTTATAGATCATAATCCTGATATCATAATAGTCTGTGATGAAGTTGGATGTGGTGTGATACCTATAGACCCAAAAGACAGAGCATACCGCGAAGCTGTAGGAAGATGCATGTGTAAGGCAGCTTCAAAGGCTGACAAAGTTATAAGGATCATATGCGGTATCGGACAGGTTATTAAATGATCTATATACTGCCTTGCAGCGCCTTTGGTAATACTGAATAGTTCAAGCGGGAAGTTTGAATCATTTACTATAGATAAGGAATAGAAGTACATCCCTGTACTTCTGGGCATTCCCTTTATACATCCTGTAATGTCGGGAATAGAAGTTTGTAAATTGGTGTCGCAAGCTCCATCAATATGAAACATTAGACACTTTCTTTGCTCGCGAGAGGTTGTTTATGGCAATATCGTCATTCATTATTTTTAATACAATATGTATACTTACAGGCATTGTCCTTGATCTTCTTGTGGGAGATCCTATAGGTTTTATTCATATTGTTATCGTGATAGGAAGGTATATATCTTTTTTAGAGAAAAAATTGTATAAGGATACAGATGATGATAAGACTATGGAGTTCAAAGGCTCTGTAATAGCCTTTATCGTGCCTGTTACAGTTATGATACTTGCAGGAATAGTTCTTGTTATCTCATTTAAGATACATCCTACAGTATATTTCGTTATTGAAAGCTTTCTATGCTGGCAGGCGGTTGCTGCAAGAGATCTTGCATATGAGAGTATGCGCGTATATAAGGCTCTAAATGGTGAGAAGATAACAATTCCTGATTTTGAACACGGAGGCAAGATCGTTTTGGATGCTGTGAATAAAAGCGCTTTAGAAGGTGAAGATGCACAGAATCTGTTAAAAAAGCAAAAGCTTGAAAATGCAAGACGGGCTGTATCACTTATAGTTGGAAGAGACACAGATTCACTTGATGAGACGGGAGTTATTAAGGCAGCAGTTGAGACTGTAGCTGAGAATACTTCGGATGGGATCATTGCTCCTCTTTTTTATATGTTCCTGGGAGGAGGGGCGCTTGCTGTTATGTATAAGGCAGTCAATACCCTTGATTCTATGCTTGGATATAAGAATGACAAGTATATGCATTTTGGAAGTGCGTCAGCTATCCAGGATGATTACTGGAATTACATCCCTTCAAGGCTTTCGGCTCTTCTTATGTGTCTGGCAGCTTTTTTTACAAAGATGGATCATAAGAATGCCTATAGGATATGGAAGAGGGACAGATACAAGCATGAAAGTCCGAATTCAGCGCAGACAGAAAGCGCCTGTGCCGGAGCCCTTAATATACAGCTTGCGGGCGATGCATCATACTTTGGACATATCAAGCACAAGGACACGATTGGAGATCCTGTCCGCCCTGTAGAAAGAGATGATATCAAAAGGGCCTGCAGGCTTATGTACATGGCGAGTTTTTTGATGATGATGATAGGACTTATTATTAGAATACTGGTGTACTGGCTTATTCTTATCTGATCAGATTACTTGTCTATTACTATATATGGCGTAAGGGCTAAAAGGAACTTTTGACACCTTCCTGATTTATATGTATCAGCATATGATCATGATAATGATCAATACGGATACGGTTTACTATTTCTATAAAAGAGGATTACGATGATATACGAACATGGTGGTGACATTTACAATAATGATATAGAGCTTGATTTTTCTGTTAATCTGAATGCATTTGGGATGCCTGAAAGTGTGAAGAGAGTTATTACAGGCAGCCTAGATAAGGCAGAAAACTATCCGGATCCTGATTGGCACGATCTTAGAGATGCTATAGCGGCGTGGGAGAAGACTCATACGGGTGCAGATCTTGTTCCTGAGCAGATCATATGCGGCAATGGCGCATCCGAACTTATACATACTATAATTCAGGCTTCCTGGCCTTCATCTGCAATAATCCAGACTCCGGGCTTTTACGGATATGAAAGGTCCTTGGAAGCCGCAGACTGCCGTATTATACGTGGAGACTCCATGTCAGTAATGCCGGGAGTCAAGCTTAGAAGTGACAGAGAAGGTATATATTTTATGCCTACTGAGAAGATGGCAGATCAGATAAGGAGTCAAAGACCTGATATGGTCATCCTTTGCAATCCATCCAACCCAGTAGGATCCTGTATAAATGAAGAGATACTAAAGAAGATCCTTGCAGCGGCGCGTGAAGTTAAGGCAAGGATTGTGATAGATGAGTGTTTTCTGCCTTTTTGCTCAGATTTTGCCGGAAGGAGTGCTGTAAGGTTTCTAAAAGATTATCCCAATATGATGATCATTAGAGCTTTCACTAAGCTTTATGCAATGCCCGGGATAAGGCTTGGCTATGCTATAAGCGGAGCAAGGCTTTGGGGAGAGCAGACTCTTAAGCTCCTTCCGGAATGGAATGTTGGAACACTGGCGCAGGCAGCAGGAATCGCAGCTCTTAAAGATGAGGAGTATCTTAAAAAGTCTCTTTCTTATATTTCAAAGCAAAAAGAAGTCCTTATGCAGAAGCTTCTGTTCCTTGGAATGGATGTAATCCCCGGAAAGGCGAATTTCCTGCTCTTTAGAAGCCCGCACGAGGTAGATCTTAAACAGGCTCTTATTCCCAAAGGAATACTCATAAGATCTTGCAATAATTATCCGGGACTTCCGCATTTTGGATTCTACCGAGTATGTGTAAAGAAGGAAGAAGACAATGACAGACTTATTGAAGCTTTAAAATCAGCATTTTAACGAATTTTGTGGGATAATGACTTTAAAAGAACGGAAAACAACAAATAATACGAAATAACGATGATCTAAAAGAAAAAACTCAAATATTTATATTTAAAATGTTTTAAATACAAAAACGCGTCTAAGACCTTGTCATAGACGCGTTTTTAATGTGTATACCAATAGTATAGATGTGTAATACAGCACAAATAGAAGCGTTATAACAGTCAAAAAGCTCTAAAAGCAGATCGCTGGCAGTTTTTAACAAAAACGGACTGCCTGATACAGCATTAATGCTGCATTTGGCACGATAGGCATCCTGTTTTCGTGACAAATTAGCTATATTTCGAGCAATGTCATTTGATTTTTGTAGTAAATATGCTATATTTAGAGTGTGATTGTTATATAGAGGATTTAGCGATCTAAATCTGAAGGGAATACCCACCATTAAAAAAGAATAGAAAACCCTTTCACAGGGTAAATTGAATTTCATAGATGAAGTTCTTATTTGTGTTACGGTTTTTTAGAAAAAAAGGGTACGGAGGGGAAATGTATGAAGAGACGACTTGTAAGAAACTTACTCTCAGGTGCTGTGGCTGCTACCGTTCTATTCCAGGTCATGGGAAGATGCGGTATAACAACCTACGCGGAAAACAGCTCAGATCAGATGATCGGAGACCAGACCATTTCAGACAATGGCGATGATAATACGGGCGATCAGACTACTGATAACGAAGCTACGGGTAATGATGTATCAGATAATGGTTCTATAGGTGATGGAATTATAGATGATGGTCAGGATGGCTTGGATGGTCAGGGTGATTTAGATGATAGTAATGCTCAGGGTGGCAGTGAAGATCAGACAGAATCAGACGATTTAGACCAGGAAGGACAGGATATAGAAGATTCTGAAACAGATCTGGATAGTGAAGAAGCTATACCGGAAGAAGGATCTGAAAAGGATAATACCAAAACAAATAAAGAAGTCACTGAAGGTAAAGGCGATGACGAAGCAGAATATAAGGTTGTAACTATAACTTATATAGCAGGAGAGGGTGGAACTCTTGAAGGGCTTACTAATGGAGAGACATCATTAACTGAAGAAGTTGTTATAGCACTAGATGATGATAATACAGATGTAACAGCTTCAGAGGAATCAGCAGATAATTCTTATACTGATGAAGAGGAAATTGCGGATTCATCCGCAGACGATTCTGTAGATCTTACTTCTGTTCAGGAAGATACAAATGCCAGTGCTGATACAGCGAAGGCTCCAGATGAAGCGGTAGAAGAATCTGTAGATGCTGCACCCGCAGAAGATAGTGAAGCTGCATCTGCAGATGAAACAGTTGAAGGAGCTACAGCTCTTCCTGAAGTAGGATATGAATTCGTAAGCTGGACACTTGCTGATGCTGACAGCCTCGTATCAACTGAAGAAAGTCTTGAGCTTTCTGCCTCTGATATAGAGACTCTTAGCGGCGATGCTAATGAGCTTACATTCATGGCAAGCTTTAAGCAGGCTGATGTCTATACATCTGTGGATTTTACACCAACAGTTTATTCTTCTCTTTCAGGTAAGGATCTTACTGCCGGAGAGTTTAATTACTACATGGTAAGTACTGATGCAAATGGTAATAGTATAGATGGTTATGCAGCTACTGCTTCAAACCAGGCAGATGGAGTTGTACAGTTCCCAAGCATAACCTATGACAAGCCCGGAACATATTATTACAAGATAACACAGACAGATGAAGGAAAAGAAGGCTATACTTACGACAATAACTTTTATTCTTTAAGAGTGTATGTAGCCAAGGATGCTGATAAAGCCGGCGCTCTTAATGCAAATGCTGCATATTTTAAAAATGCAAATGCACCTGCAATTACTGTTAGAATGTATGATTATGAAGAAGATTCCAGTAATGGAAGCCCTATAAATGATGGTCACGCATTTAAGTTTTCCAATGGATCGAAGTATCAGGGCTTTAACAAATGGGTCGGATCTCAAAAAGGAATATATCAGGGTATCGTATTAACAACTCTTGGAGAGGATGGCTATCCTGTATTAAACAGTGCTGTTACTAAAAGTAGTGAAAGCCTTGCTTACCTTTTTAACGGAACTACTGATGGCGTAGAATCATATAATGACAACGCTACTTTATATAACGCTGATGGTAATGGAATGTATACCTACAATAGTAGCAGTTTCTATCCTTTTGGTACAGGCGACAATCTGTTTGGAGTAGTTACTGAGACAGCCTTTATAATACCTGAAGACGGCAAAGCCGGTGATAGTGATATGATCTACCACTTCTCAGGAGATGATGATGTATGGGTATATGTTGATGGACAGCTTGTTATAGATCTTGGTGGTATACATGATGCTTATGGCGCTGAAGTTAACTTTAATTCAGGTGTTATCTCATATTTCAATCCAGGTGGAAACGGCATTGCACCAGATAACAAGTATATCAATAATTTAAGTGAAGTCTTTTCAGAAGGATGGAAAGACGGACAGATGCACCAGCTCAAGATCTTCTATTTTGAACGTGGTAAGTATAAGTCAAACTATAACTCAATGTTTAATCTTAATCTGATCGCTAACTTTAGCAATACATATGAACAGGTTATAGTTCCTGATGTTCCCAAGGAAGATCCGCCTGTAACACCTGAAGAACCTACTGTAACACCTGAAGAACCTACTGTAACACCTCAGGATCCATCTGTAGTACCTGAAACACCACAGGAACCTACAACTACGACAACAACAACTACAACAACTACTACAACAACTACTACAGAAACTCCTCAGACAACTTCTGAGCAGGCTGTGACAGAGGAGACACCTATAAGCGCACCTCCAATAGCAATGGTGGATGAAGAGCCTGAAGTTCTTGGTGAGACAAGACTTGCAGTTACTGATGAAGGCGAAGAAGAAGCAGTCCTTGGAGAGTCCAGAAATCGTACAACAGGTGATGATTTCAATATTGCAGGGAACATTATAATAATAATAGTTGCAGCTATGGCAATTGTCGTACTTGCAGCTCATGCCAGAAAGCGCAGAACCATTGACTGATTAGATTATTGATTTTGCAAATGGCAGATGTGTATGAGTATCTATTTATAAATAGGATTTAAATATTTAATATATTCTAAGATCATTGGTTTTGAACATTAAATTAGAATATTGATCCAAGAATCTTGATCAAAGATTTTCTATGAAATAGTAATCGCATAAAGTAAAAAAAGTCGCCTGAAGACAACATTTCGGGCGACTTTTTTATGGTATGAGACGTTTTATTATCTCTTTGTAATTGTCTGCTTCATGAGGGAATGTACAGTTCATACAGCTTTTGATAATCTTATCGCCCTTTTGGATATATTCAGGGCTTCCCGGACATTCATCCTTGAAATATAAAGGGCAATAACAAAAAAGACAGTTCATATGCTCCATCCCCTTATGACAAGGGTAGTATTTGCAATCTCTGTTTTCAAAATACTTAAATGAATTCTCCATAAAAACTCCGTTTTTAAATAAATACTATAACACGATCATTATAGCACAATGCATTTCGTCGTATAAAATATGCTTTCTGTCGAAATATGCTTTACATCTTAAAAAAAGTGGTATTCTGATAACTGTCAGCAGGGAACAAGTCGCTGACCGATTCCAACAATCAATTTTAACAATGAGAGGAAATGACAATGAGAAAAAAGATTGTAACTTTGTTTTTAACCGGTTTGTGCTCAGCATCCATGGTATTTGGCTGCGTGGGAACTACAGCATTTGCCCAGAAGGGATCTTCAGATAGTAAAAAGTCTCAGACCTCTAAAGATAGTGATGATAAAAAGGATTCAAAGAAGGATTCCAAGGACGATTCCAAGAGCGATTCAAAAAAAGATTCTAAGAGCAGCTCAAAGAGCGGATCAGGAAGCAGTTCCAAATCAAAGTCCAAGGATTATGGCGACGCAGAAGAAGTTCTTGCAGAGGCTTTTGAGACAATCTATGATTCAGAGTGCATTGGATTGTCAGGCACTAGCACAGTGACATATGATGACGGAGAAGAGGCTTTATTTGATTCATATATCCTTGCAGATGATAGCACATATATCGAAGTCCTTTCTGACGAAGACAACAGCGACATAGCATATCTTGTTGTTGCATATGAGAACAAGAAGTCTTGGGACAAGTATATCATTCCTGCAGGTGGTGCAGAGGACGATATTACAATTGACGAGGTAGACTTTGGAGATCTTGAAGAGAGCGGATATTCAATAGCTGTAGGAACACTTGCTGATGTTTCATCTGCTGAGTGGGAAGAAGGCAGTGAAGGTGAGACTATCGAGGCTGAGATAGAAGATTATGATCTGACCTATACAGCAGATCTTGATGATGATTCCAGAATCGAAAGAATAGAAACATCAAACGGAGAGGATTACGAGATCTATTACGATGAAGAGATCCAGTACATCGTCAAGGATTTCCTGAATGTTCTCAATGAGATGGAGCCTGATGATGGGGGTTATATCGAATCATTCAGAGAAGGTATTGAAAGTTCTGATGAATACGACTATGACGATGACTATTCAGATTATGACGTTGATGGAGAGGAACTTGGATCATACGTAGATACACCTATCTACTGGCTTGAAGATCTTGTAGGACTTCTTGAAGAAGATGATTATAGCTATGAAAGAGTAGAAGAGGCTCTTGATGCTCTTGATGAAGCTATTGAAAATGGAGATAATTATTTCGATAGTGATGCATCCGGATTGTTCTCAACTGGTTACGATGAGAATTTATATTCTAAAGTCAAGAAAGGTAAGACATCTTCATACGTACTCCTGTTCTATATACCTGAGACAGACAGCTATGGACAGGTTACAGTATATGTTAAGAATACTACTAAGAGTGAACAGTATGCTGTTGACTGTGAGATTACAGGATACTCTATAAGTGAAGAGTAATAAATAGCTATAGCTAAGATAAACTTGGATAATAAAAAAATAAAGTATGAAAAAAAGGGTGTGGTCAGAAAAAACCACACCCTTTTTAAAAGACTATTATTCAGCGTCACGAACGAATGTTATTTCAGTTTCTTCATCTAAATTATCTTCATCCATATACTGGATACCTGTAAGATTACCATCTTCGTAAGTAAGGACCCAACCTTCACCTTCGTTGCCATCTTCATCAATAGTATCTACACCTTTAAGAGTGATTGAATCTCCATCTATTTCATATTCGCCGCTTTCTTTCTCTTCGAAATCAGAAGCATCATAAAGTGTCATGAAATCTGCGATGAAGTCTTCCTGAGTTTCATATCCTTCATACTCCCATATTGAGGAATATCCATAATCAGCTAATTCGTCTTCTGTAACACCATAGACATAATAAAAAACGTCGACATTGTCATTCATGAATTTCTCTAAGTTATCTAATGTAGCATTAGCATCTGATGAATATGTATACTCTCCTTCAGAAAGCTCAAGATGTACAGTTTCAACCCATGATCCTTTCCATTCATAACCTTCAACGTCAACTGATTCTGAAAGACCATTTATAAAGCCATCTGTCAGATCAACCTCTGCAGTATAATTTCCGTCAAAGTTTTTCTTGCTGCAGCCAATAAGTGAAAGCATCATTGTTGCAGTGAGTGCAATAGCACCTAATTTCTTCATCATAATAATTTTATCCTCCTAATTAATTAAAACGCAACTATTCTTTTTTACCATGTTTGGAGTATAAATGCAAGATAATATCTGATTTAAAGTGCTTTTGTGTTTTAAATTAAGAATGCTTGGGACTGTATTGTAAGCCCCAAGCATTTTTAGTAGATAGCTTTTATAGATTATTTATTCTTCTGCTTCACGTACAAATGTGATATCTGCATCTTCATCTACGCCAAGATCACTAAAGTTAATGCTGCCTTCAAGATTACCTTCATTATATGTGAGGGTCCAGTCTTCGCCTTCTTTATCAGCTGCATCTACATCCTTAAGTGTGATTGAATCTCCATCAATTTCATATTCACCGGAATCTTTTTCTTCAAAATCTGAAATACTGAAATTGGCCATATATTCTTCAACATATGCTTCTTTGGATTCATAACCTATTGCTTCCCAAACTGAAGAAAAACCGGCTGCTTCAAGAACTTCTTCAAGAGACATTCCTTCAACATCAGGATTTGAAGCAAGACCTTTTTCAATAATACTTACAATGTAAGACTCAATGTTATCGTTTATATAAGTTTCAAAATTGTCTAAGGTTGTCTTTGCATCGGTAGCGATAGAATATTCTCCTTCTGAAAGCTCAAGCTGATAAGGCATGATAAGAGTGCCTGTCCACTCATAGTCGCTTGAACCTTGAGATGATGCAATAGCATCCTGAATAACTGATGCCATGTTTACAGAATCATCACGAACAAATGATATTTCTGTGTCTTCATCTATATCAAATTCACTCAGGTCAAGATTTCCTGTGAGAGTATCATCTTCGGATGTGAGGCTCCAACCATCGCTGCCGTCAGCTCCTACACCTTTAAGTGTGACTGTATTTCCATCTGTTTCATATTCGCCGGATGTTTCTTCGTCGAAATTAGAAGTATCGAAGTAATCCAGATAGTCTTCAATGAATTCTTCTTTAGATTCATAACCCATTGTCTCCCAAATAGAAGAATAGCCTGCAGCTTCAAGAACCTCATCAAGAGTCATTCCTGAAAGAGAAGGCTCTGAAGAAATCTCGTTTTCAAATACACTGACCATGTAAGGTTCGATATTATCGCTTATGAAAGTCTTGAAATTGTCTGATGTAGTCTGACCGTCGATAGAGAGAGTAAATTCTCCATCTGAGAGCTCGAGCTGCATAGGAACAACAAGAGTTCCTGTCCATTCATAATCGCTGGAACCTAAAGTATCTTCAATGGAACTCTGTATGGCATCACATATGTAATCAGCTATGTCAATTTCAGCAGTGTATGCTCCATCTAACCTTTGGCTTGAGCCTTCCCCAAATGTAAGAGAACTCTGAATTGTTGAAGCCATGATCTTGGATAGATCGATATCAGCATTGTAGTCGCCATCAAAGTTCTTCTTTGAGCATCCAACAAGTGACAGAATCATTGTTGCAGTAAGTGCGATAGCACTGAATTTTTTCATCATATTTTTTCCTCCTTAAAAATGACCATTTGTTTATAGCATTTTGTGAGCAAAAAAACAAGTTGAATTGAATAGCTTATCGTTTTATTGAAGGAGAATAGTGATCATTTTTATTGCAGATGTTTGGCTGCGTTTGATCACTATATCATAATATAATGCGTGACATAATAGTATAGAACTTGACACACTGACTTTATTTTGCTAAAACAGATAAGGTTATTAATTCATAAAAAAGGGTAAATTAACGATAAATGTCCCCCCCGTTTTGCTATAACAGTGGAACAGGCGTTTATCGTTTTTGTATGTTAGAGGAAAAGAGGACAAAATTATGGAAAAGTATGAGTTTTTGAAAGATCTGGCGATCATATTG
>JAEEGF010140676.1_pt1 | contig 54564 bp, 51 predicted proteins | sample 9134171 | NCBI WGS metagenome assembly JAEEGF01 (sample SAMN16246542, study PRJNA631951) | gut metagenome | biome: gut microbiome; feature: rumen; material: AP-attached | host: Bos | place: Iran: Karaj | collected 2018-10 | reverse complement strand
TGCCCCAGCTGTTCTTGCAGATCCAGGCGCCGGAGCTCGACGGCTTGTTCGGGGAGAAGCGGCTTGCCGCAATGCTGTCGTCCCAGCCGACCAGCGTGATCGCGTGGTTCGACCACTTGTGGTTGCTGTTGTCCTGATTGGTTTTGTCGATCGTGCAGGTATAGGTGTAGGCGTTGCCGGTCTCATAGTAGCTGATGTTGCCGGCGCCGTATTCCATGATCGCGCGCTTGATGCCCTCAATGTTCGTACCGGGGATCCACTCGGAGTTCTGGACGTGGCAGATGTCGTACTGATAGGAATACTGGCTGTCGAGGCCGGAGCTTGCGACATCGCTCGCATTGCGGTACTCCAGGGCGGAGGCGTCGCCTTCGCTCGCCGCGCCGACCCAGCTCTGCAGGGTGTATGCGCTCATTTCGCCGTTGCCGCCGGAATCCAGGCAGCCGTCGGAGCCGAGCAGCGTGGTCTTGTCGCCGGTCAGCATGCCCTCGGCGTCGTAGGCATACGAGTAGTTGAAGAAGCAGTGCTGCGTCTCGGACAGGTTCAGGCCCGTCGTCGCATCGGAGCCGGTGCTGCCGACCTCGACGCCGTGCTTGATCATGTAGCTCTCAACGCATGCCATCGCCGCGTGCGCCCAGCAGGAACCGTACGGGTTCTGGTTCTTGACGGAGGTCACGTAGCCGAGCGTATTGCTGTTGTACGAGCTCGGCAGCGTGTCGCGCTTGGGCGAGATGCCGGAAAGGCTGTAATACGTTTCCATATCGCCGCGCGCATACGCGTCGGAAACGGCGCGGCTGCCGTGGTCCGGCGAACGCCGATAGCCGTAGTTCGGCTGCTCGTCCGATATGCGTCCGATTTCCTTGTCGCCCTCCTCCGCGATCGCCGCGGCGGGAAGCAGGGCAAGGAGCATGCATGCTGCCAGAAGAACGGCCAGCAGCTTCTTGGTTGCACGATTCATATCAGGTCTCCTCTTTCGATGATTTGTGCCGGAACGCCGACACTTGTACAAATTGCAGTATAGCACAATCGTCCGGAATAATCCATACATTCTTTTCATTTTTTCGCATAAAAATCCGCACGGCGGACCCGAACATAAAATGTCGCATTTTTCGCGTCCGAAGTGTCCAATACTATAGGTGGCGGCGCTTGCTTTTTCTATTGTTATATGCTATGATACAATTATATCAGTATAAGTGGAAGTGCGCCCTTTGATTCGACAGGATCCGGGGGCCGGAAAGAACGGAGTCGAAATGTATCGGAAATGCCTGAAACGCATCCTGGATATCGTGCTGTCGGGATTGGCTGTGCTGATCCTGTCGCCGCTGTTTTTGGCGATCGCGATCTGGATCAAATGCGATTCCGAGGGGCCGGTCTTTTTCCGGCAGACACGCGTCGGCATCCGTAAAAGCACGTTCGACATCCTGAAATTCCGCACGATGCGCATCGACGCGCCGAAGGACGTTCCGACGCACCTTCTGGTCCGCTCGGAGCAGTGGATCACGCGGGCGGGCCGCGTGCTGCGCAAAACGAGTCTCGACGAGCTTCCGCAGCTGCTGCAGATCTTCACCGGCAAAATGTCGATCGTCGGTCCGCGTCCCGCGCTTTGGAATCAGGACGATCTGATCGCCCTGCGCGATCAAAACGGCGCAAACAGCGTCCGTCCGGGCCTGACCGGCTGGGCGCAGGTCAACGGCCGCGACGCGCTTTCCATTGCGGAAAAGGCGCGCTGCGACGGCGAATATGCGGCGCACGTCACATTCGGCATGGACATGAAATGTCTCTGGAAAACGGTCTCCGCCGTGCTGAAGCACAAGGGCTATAAGGAAGGCAAGTCCGGCGGCGAGGACAAGAAAACGAAATGAAGCGCATTCTGATCACCGGAACCGACAGCTATATCGGCACGCATCTTCGGCAGCATCTTGCGTCGTTTCCCGACGCGTACGCCGTGACCGAGGTTTCGACGCAGCCGTTCGACGATGCGGTCGATTTTCACGGCGCGGACGCGATCGTCCACGTCGCGGCGATCGTCCACCGGAAGGAAACGAAGGAGACGCTTGCGCTGTACGACGCGGTCAACTGCGATCTTGCGGTCCGAATCGCCGAAAAGGCGAAGCGCGAGGGCGTAAAGCAGTTTGTGCTGTTCAGCACGATGAGCGTGTACGGCATGGATGCGGGCGTCATCACGCGCGATACCGTGCCGCAGCCGAAAACCGCGTACGGACGCTCGAAGCTTGCCGCCGAGCGGCGTATCGCCGCGCTTGCGGACGACGGATTCACCGTCACGGTGCTGCGTCCGCCGATGGTGTTCGGCCCCGGCGCAAAGGGCAATCCCGCACGGCTCGAACGGCTTTCGAAGCGGCTTCCCTTCTGCCCGGATTTTGAAAACCGCCGCAGCATGGTATCGATTGATACGCTGTGCGAACGGATCCGGTCGTATCTCGACGCGCCGCGCTCCGGCGTGGTGTTTCCGCAGGAGGCGTCGCCGATCGCGACAAAGACGCTGATTGCGGAATCGATGCGCGCGCAGGGCCGCCGCGTGCGGTACACGAAGCTGTTGAATCCCGCGATCCGCGTGCTGAAAAACTGCTCCCGCGCCGGCAAAAAGGCGTTCGGCGACCTTGTCTATGAGGGTCTGAACGACGCCGTGCTGCCGCTGGAGACCGGGGAGGAGAAGCATCCGTGACGCCGCTCGTCAGTGTGGTCGTGCCGGCGTACCGGTGCGAAGCGACAATCGAACAGAGCGTGCGCTCGGCGCTTTGCGGCACGGTAACGGACGTCGAGGTCGTCGTCGTCAACGACGCGTCCGACGACGGCACGGCGGCGGCGCTCGACGCGCTTGCGGCATCCGATGCGCGTGTGCGGGTCATCACGCTGCCGTCCAACGGCGGCGTCGCCAATGCGCGAAACGTCGGCGTCGAAGCGGCGAAGGCCGATCTGATCGCGTTTCTGGACAGCGACGATCTGTGGGAGCCGGAAAAGCTTGCAAGGGAGCTTGCCGTCATGCGGGAAACGGGCGCCGATCTCATCTGTACGGCGGCGGCCTGCATCGACGCGGACGGCAACCCGACCGGAAAGGTCTTTCGCGTTCCCGAAGCGATCACGGCAAAGCGGCTGCTGTTCGGCAACGACATCGTCACAAGCACGGTGCTTTTGCGGCGCGAGACCGCGCAAAAGCATCCGATGGAGCGCAGCGATCTGCACGAGGACATGATCTGCTGGTATCGGATTCTGAACGACGGCGGCAGAGCCGTCGGGATCGACGAGCCGCTGGCGCGCTATCGCGTGACGAAGGGCTCGAAGGCCGGCGACAAGCGCAAATCCGCGGGCATGATGTGGAACACCTACCGGCACCTCGGTGTCGGTCCGTTCAGGCGGCTCGGCTGCTTTCTCGGCTACATTCTGCACGGCGTCAAACGGTACTGGCTATGAGGGAATCGTTTTTCAAAAAGCTCAAACGCATCCGGCCCGGCGACGTCGGACATTTTTTCCTGTTCCTGCTGGCGCTTCTGCCCGCCGCGATCTACCGGAAACGGCGGAAGCATCTGTGGCTTTTGTGCGAATACGCCGCAGAGGCGCAGGACAACGCGTTTGCGCTGTTCCGGTATCTAAGGGAAAACCGGAAGGACGTCGACGCGGTCTACGCGATCAAAAAGCACGCCTCGGCGGCCGACGCGGTGAAAGCGATCGGCTCGGTCGTGCCGTTCGGAAGCCTCCGGCATTGGGTGTACTACCTCGCCGCCGAGGTCAACATCTCGAGCCAGAAGGGCGGCAAGCCGAACGCGGCGGTCTGCTATCTCCTGGAGGTCGTGCTCGGATGGCTCAAAAACAAGCGCGTGTTTCTGCAGCACGGCGTCACGAAGGACGATCTGCCGTTTCTGCACGCGGAAAACGCAAAGCTTTCCCTGTTCTGCTGCGCGGCAAAGCCGGAGTACGAGTTTATCCGCGATACGTTCGGCTATGCGCCGGGCGTCGTACAGTACACGGGCTTCTGCCGGTTCGACGCGCTGCTTGACGCGAAGCCGGATCCCGATCTGGTGCTGATTCTGCCGACGTGGCGGATGTGGCTCGAACGCGACTGCAAAACGGCGGAGGCGTTCCGGGAAAGCGAATATTATCGCGGCTGGCAATCGCTTCTCAATGATCCCGCGCTCGACGCGCTGCTCTCCCGCACCGGCAAACGCGCGGTCTTCTGCGTGCACCGGAATGTCTCGAAATTTGAGGCATGCTTTACCTCGGCGTCGGAGCGGATCGCGGTGAAGAAGTGGGACGAGGTCTGCGTGCCGCAGCTTCTTCGGGATGCGGCGGCGCTCGTCACGGACTTTTCAAGCGTGTACATGGACTTCGCGTTCATGAAAAAGCCGGTCGTTTACTACCAGTTCGACCGGGAAACGTACCGGAAGGGGCACCTTCCGACGGGATATTTTGACTATGAACGGGACGGGTTCGGTCCGATCGCCGAAACCGTACCCGATGCGATCGACACGTTGAGGGGCGTGATCGAAAACGGCTGCCGGATGGCGGCACATTTTGAGGAAAGGGTCGATCGGTTCTTTACGCTGCGCGATCGAAACAGCTCGGCGCGCACGACAGAGGCGATCGAAAAGATGCTTTCAGAATCATGAAAAAGATCAAAGAAGGATGCAAACGGGCGTTCCTGCGGTTTTTGCAGTACTGGGACCTTTTGGTGCTGCTCGTTCAGCGGGATATCAAGCTGAAATACCGGAGGAGCTTTCTGGGCTACCTCTGGAGCGTGCTGAACCCGCTTCTGTCCATGACCGTCATGGCCATCGTGTTCTCGACGATGTTCAAGCGCAAGATCGAAAACTTCCCGGTCTACCTGATCTGCGGCAACATCCTGTTCTCCTTCATGCGTGAAGCGACGAACAAGGCGATGACGTCGGTCATTGAAAACGCGTCGCTGCTCAAAAAGGCGAGCGTGCCGAAATACATCTTCACGCTCAGCAAGATCACCAGCAGCATGGTCAACTTCGTGCTGTCGCTCGGCGCGCTGGTCATCGTCATGATCGCGTCCGGGGTGCCGTTCCGGTTTCAGAATCTTCTGATCGTCATCCCGATCCTCGAGCTGTACATCTTCTGCGTCGGACTCGGGCTGCTGCTGGCCGCCGCCACCGTATTCTTCCGCGACATCAAAAACATCTGGAGCGTCGTCACGCTCGCGTGGATGTACCTGACGCCGGTCTTCTATTCGCTGGGCAGCTTCTACAACGACAGCGAACCGAACAAAAACCGCGCCGCGACCGTGCTGGGTCTGTTCATCCGCCGGTTCAATCCGATGTATATGTACATCCAGCAGTTCCGCTACTTTATCCTGCAGAACGCCGACCCGTGGGAGGTTCCGGCGTGGGAGCTGATGTGGCGCGGCGGACTGGTCGCTCTGGGCTTCCTGCTTGCAGGATCGCTGCTGTTCAACAAGACCAAGAACAAGTTTATCCTTTACATCTGATTGCCTATGGAACAGACACAAACACGCTTACAGCCGGGCACGCCCTGCATCCGGATCAAACACGCCTCCGTTCGCTTCAATATGGCGGGCGAGAAGGTCGACAATCTGAAGGAATACTTTGTGAAGCTGATGAAGCGCGAGCTGCGCTTCAAGGAGTTTTACGCGCTGAAGGACGTCAACCTGATGATCCGTCAGGGCGAATCGTGGGCGCTGATCGGCTCGAACGGCGCGGGCAAGAGCACGCTTTTAAAGCTCATCTGTGGGATCCTCGCCCCGTACACCGGCACCGTCGAGGTCAAGGGCAGCATCGCGCCGATGATCGAGCTCGGCGCGGGCTTCGATCCGAACCTGACCGCAAAGGAGAACATCTTTATCAACGGCGCGGTCCTGGGCCACAACCGCAAGTTCATGAAGGAGCAGTATGAAAAGATCGTCGAATTCGCCGAGCTGCAGGATTTTATGAACCTGCCGATCAAAAACTATTCGAGCGGCATGCGCGCGCGTCTCGGCTTCTCGGTCGCAACGGTCGTCGATCCGGACATTCTGATCATCGACGAGGTGCTGGCCGTCGGCGACGCCGCGTTCCAGCAGAAGTGCCGCGACCGCATCCGCGAGCTGCAGGCAAAGGGCGTGACCCTGATCTTTGTCTCGCACGCAAAGCAGCCCGTGCTGCAGCTGTGTCAGCACGCCGTCTGGCTCGACCACGGCGAGGTCAGAAAGCTCGGCGCGACGCACCACGTCTACTGGGCGTATGAACACTCGCTCAACCTTCGCAACGACTGAACGGAGAAAACGGTATGGAAAACAACGCACCGATTGTCAGCGTCATCGTCCCGGTCTATAACGCAAAGGACGATCTTTCGGAATGCCTCGCCTCGATTTCCGCGCAGACGTCACAGAACTGGGAAGCGATCCTCGTCGACGACGGATCGACCGACGGCAGCGCACAGATTTGCGACGAAGCGGCGAAGAACGACCCGCGCTTCCGCGTGATCCATAAGGAGAACGGCGGCGTATCGCGCGCCAGAAACGACGGCATCGACGCCGCGCGCGGCAAGTATATCATGTTCGTCGACGCGGACGACCTCATTGAGCCTGCCTGCATTTCCGAGATGGCGGCCGTCGCCGAGAAGCACGGTACGGATCTCGTTCTGTGCGGCTTCGACCGGTTCGACGACGACCAGCAAAAGGTGACCCGTCTGACGCGGTTCTATCTCGTGATGTTCCGCGATCTCAAGGATTTTCTGCTGCTGTACTCGGAGCCCAAGACCAACATGTTCGGCGTGTCCATCTGGGCCAAGCTGTTCCGGACGGACGTCATCCGCACGCACAATTTGCGCTTCGATCCGGAGATCTCCTATGAGGAGGACTGCATCTTCGTGACGGACTATCTCCGCAAGGCCAGATCGATCGCGGGCCTCGGCGCGGCGATGTACCACTACCGGCAGCAGACGCAGTCCCTGTCGAAGAGCTATCGCAAGGACACCTTCCGCTTTCTGGTCAACGGCTACAACCGCAGATGCGAGCTGGTGCGCGAAAACGATCTGCCGGACTATCTGCCGAAGCTCAAGAGCATCTTTTTCGTCGTGATCAAAACCACCTGCGAGAAGATCCGCGCATCCAAGCTCTCCAAGGAGGAACGGATCGAGGAGTACCGCAAGCTGATCGCGTTTCCGGAGGTGCAGCGCTCGGTCATCTTTGAAAAGGATTCCGATTCCCGGTACGTCAACCGGATCCGCAGCGCGATCCGGCGAAAGAATCCCGAACTGCTCGATCGCGTCATAAGCACCGGCACGCGGGGCGACAAGCTGTTCCCGCTGCTGTACAAGGTCGTTCATCCGGTCAAGGCGTTCTTCCGAAAACTGAAACAATTTGTGAAACGGTTGATTAAAAAATGAAGGTCGGTATCATTACATTCCATTTTCCGTTCAACTGCGGCGCGGCGCTGCAGTGCTTCGCGCTCGAAAAAACGCTCGAAGCGCAGGGCAACGAGGTGCAGGTCATCAACTACTGCCCGTGGTATCATCAGAACCGCTACGCGTCGTACAAGAACCCCTTTTATTACGCGAACAAAAAGATGCGCGAGCCCGCGCGCAACGTCCTGACGCGCGCGTATCACGGCGCGAAGGGCTTTTATGACACGGTGCATTCGTGGAAGGGCGCGAAAACGCGGCTCGTGCGCGAGGAAAAGTTTACCGGCTTCCGCAAGGCGCATCTCCATGAGACGCGCATGTACCGCACGCTGAAGCAGCTTCGGGCGCATCCGCCGAAGTGCGACCTGTACATTGCGGGCAGCGATCAGCTCTGGAACACCAAGCTGACCGACGGCAAGCTCGATCCCGCGTACCTTCTGGACTTCGGACCGGACAATGTGCGCCGCGTCACCTATGCGGTCGGAACGTACTTCAAGGACGGCAAAGAGGCGCAAAAGGTGCTCAAGCCGAAGATCTCCCGGCTGAACGCGGTTTCGCTGCGGGAATCGAAGTTTTTGCGTCCGGTCATGCGGGCGGCGGGCAGCGCCGTGCCGATGCATCTGGACGTCGATCCGACGCTGCTTCTGGACGCTTCCGATTACGAAGCGCTGTTGCCGAAGGAACCGCTAGAGGAAAAGCCGTTCATTCTGGTCTATACGATGCCCGGCCCCGCGCAGGCGCAGGTCAACGCCGCGGCAAAGCTGCTTTCCGAGCGCACGGGGCTGCATCTCATCGACATCAACGGCAACCCGAACGCGAAAAACCGCGAGATCGGCGATTCGCGCATCGGCTCGCCGGAGGAATTCCTCTGGTACGTGAAGCACGCGTCGTTCGTGATGACCAATTCGTTCCACGGCACGGTGTTCTCGGTGCTGTTTGAAAAGCCGTTCGCGACGATCCTGCACAAGGAGACCGGCAACCGCGTCTCGGAGCTTCTCGACAAGCTCGGCCTCTCCGCCCGATACGCAAAAACCGTCCCGGCGGCGGACGGCGTCATTGAGCAGCCGATCGACTGGACCGGGGCGCGCGCGGCGCTTCCCGCGCTTCGCGCCGAATCGCAGAAGTATCTTTTGTACTGCTGCGGCGGCGACGCCCCGACGTTCCTGACCGAAGCCGATCTGCCGCCCTTGCCGCAGAAGGCCGACAAGCCCGGGGACGACGCGCCCGCGCAAAAGCCCGTGCCGGTGCGCGAACAGATCGAAGCCGCAGAGAAAGGACGCATCATGTATACCGACGACAAAAACGCGCAGATCGTACTTGCGCTGCTGAAAAAATACAACATCAAAAAGATCGTGGTGTCGCCCGGCACGACGAACGTGCCGATCGCGCGCGCGGCGCAGACGGATCCGTTCTTTGAGACGTATTCCGCCGTCGACGAACGCGGCGCGGCGTACCTTGCGGGCGGACTGGCGTTTGCGTCCGGCGAGCCGGTCGTGATCTCCTGCACCGGCGCAACCGCCTCGCGCGATTACATCCCGGGGCTGACGGAGGCGTACTACCGGAATCTGCCGGTGATCGCGATCACGTCGCAGCACCATTCCCCGTGCTATTCGGACCTCATGCCGCAGATGACGGACCGCACCGTCTCCCAGAACGACGTCAAGCGATTCGCGGCGATCCTGCCGCTGATCAAGGACGACGAGGACCGCCGTGCCTGCATCCAGCTCGTCAACGAAGCGCTGTATACGGCGACGCGACGCGACGCGGGACCGGTCCACATCAATCTGCCGGTCGGCAATCTCTATTCGTTCACGACAAAGTCGCTCCCCGACGTGCAGAAGATCGACGTATATGACGCCGAGGACTTCCCGGAGACCGCGCTCACGGCCGCGTTTTCGGGCAAGCGGGTCGCGCTGTTTATCGGCGCGCACAAGCCGTTCGACGCGGAAACGAAGGCGGCGATCGAATCGTTCGCCGCGCGCGTTCATGCGCCGGTGTTCTGCGATTCCACCGCGAACTATACGGGCAAAAACCGCGTGCAGAGCGCCGTCGCGGGCGATCTTGCGGAGCTGAAGGACGAGAATCTTCCGGAGCTTCTGATCGACCTCGGCTCCGTCTCGGGCGATTACAGCGCGTCGCGCCTGTTCAAGGGCGTGCGCACCTGGCGCATCTCGGAGGACCGCAAATTCCACAACCGCCAGGGCGCCGAGATCGTCGAAAAGCTGTTCTTCTGCTCGGAGCGGTTCTTCTTCGAGCGTCTCTGCGGCGTGCAGAACGAAACGGACTATTACGGCGCGATCCTCGAGTCGGTCCGCCCGACCGAGCTTCCGCTGCTGCCGCTGTCCAATATCTATGCGGCGTCGCGGCTCGCGGCGCTGCTGCCGAAGGACAGCTTCCTGCACCTCGGCATCCTGAATTCGCTGCGCAGCATGAACTTCTTTGCGCCCGATCCGAGCGTGACGGTGAGCTGCAACGTCGGCGGCTTCGGCATCGACGGCGCGCTGTCGACCGCGCTCGGCCAGTCGCTTGCGGACAGGAACCGCATGTCGTTCGCGCTGATCGGCGATCTCGCGTTCTTCTATGACATGAACGCGCTCGGCAACCGCCACGTCGGAAGCAACCTGCGCATCCTGCTCGTCAACAACGCGCGCGGCGTCGAATTCCGCCTGAACGCGAACCTGGAGCGGCTGTGGGGCGCGGATTCCGACGACCTGATCGCGGCGCACGGGCATTTCGGAAGCGCAAAGGCGTGGGCCGAAGACATGGGCTTTGCCTATCTTTCCGCCGACAGCAAGGAAGCGTTCGACGAACAGATCGAGGGCTTCTGCGATCCGGCGCGCTTTGAAAAGCCGGTCGTGTTCGAGGTCTTTACGGACGCCGAAAACGAACAGGACGCCCTGAAGAACCTCCGCGCGTTCAACCGCGCGACCCGGTGACGGCCATGGAACGACAGCGGGTATTGCTGCTCGGCGGCACCGGCACGATCGGGCAGGCGCTTGCGCCGGAGCTTGTGCGGCGCGGGTTTTCGGTCTTTATCACGAGCCGCAGCGCGCACAAGGGCGAGCACGGCGTCGTGTACCTTACGGGCAACGCCAAGGACGACGCGTTTTTGGACGAGCTTCTTGCGGAGCGCTTCGACGCGATCGTGGATTTCATGATCTATTCGACCGAGGAATTCCGCGCGCGCGCTGAAAAGCTGCTGTCGGCGACGAACCATTACGTCTTTCTGTCGTCCTATCGCGTGTACGGCAACAGCCGCCCGCTCACGGAGGAAAGCCCGCGGCTTTTAGAATCCGTCGACGATCCGGAGTACCTGAAAACGGACGAATACGGGCTCACCAAGGCGCGGCAGGAGGATATCCTCCGCGCATCCGGGCACACAAATTTCACGATCATCCGCCCCGCGATCACCTACGGCGGCGACCGGTTCCAGCTCGGCACGATGGAGGCGAACGAGTTTCTGAACCGCGCGCTGCAAAAAAAGCAGGTGATCTTCCCGCAGGAGATGCTGTGTAAGCAGGCGACCATGACCTGGTCCGGCGACGTCGGGAAAATGCTTTCGCGGCTGGTGCTGAACCCGCTGTCCTTCGGCGAAACGTACACCGCCGCGACCGCCGAGCACCGCTCGTGGGGCGAGGTGCTTGCGCACTATGAAAATCTGGTGAAGCTGGAGGTCAAGATCGTTCCGCTGTCCGTCTACCGGCGCGTGATCGGGCGGCCGTGGCAGATCCGATACGACCGCATGCTCGACCGCATCGCGGACAACACGAAGATCCTCAACGCGACCGGCATGCGCCAATCGGACCTGATGCCGCTTGCCGACGGCCTTCGGATCGAGCTCGGCAAATTCATCGCGTCGCCGCGCTTCAAGCCCGCGGACAAGGCGCTGCAATCGCGCATGGACGCGGCCGTCGCGCCGGAGCCGAAGCCCAAAAAGGGCCTCAAGCAAACGCTCTGGCGCATCAAGCCCCTGCGCAAGGCCGTCCACGCGGTCAAGCGCCTGCTGAAAAAATGAGCAAAAAAAAGGCTTCCCCTTGGGGGAAGCTGCAGCGTACAAAAAAGCCCTTGATCACGTCTGTATTATCCTGCGCCCAAATATTCCCGGCGTGTCATCCTGAGCGCAAGCGAAGGATCTTTTTGGATTCTTCGTCGCCTCTGCGGCGACTCAGAATGACAGGTCGGCGGTTTGATGCTTTCCCCCTCAAGGGGAAGGCATTTTCTTTTTCAAGCGGCTTTGCGCCGCTTTTTTCAATTCGGTCCTATGCTAAACATTTGGGGCTTTGTCAGCAACGATATGTCTGTCCTTCGGCAACGTCCATAAGTTGGGCACATCCTGTTCGATCACGTATTCAAAGCGCAACAAAGGCTGACTCCATTTGTACCGATTCAGCTGCGATCCTTCCCTGTTTACATAGCGCTTCAGATCCTCCATGGATACGCCGATTTCTTCTCTGATTGATTCAAAATAGTGATATGCCGCCTCGGCGCCCTTTCCGCAGCGTCGCCATTTGCTGATTTCTCCGAATACTTCACTGCCGAGATCCATCTCGTGGCAGTTCCAGTACAGCCATTCCGCTTCGTCAATCAGCTTGCACATTTCGCCGATCGTAAAGAATCTTTCCTTTATGATCTCCTGTTCCGTACTGGGATAATGCACAAAGTACGGATGCTTCAATCCCATAAACCACTTTCTGATGAAGCTATTGTCCAAAAGCGCCGGTTTCCCGTGTCTTTGGCAAACGTCGTATTCAAACGCAAACAGCTTTTCCGCTTTTTCCTTCGGGATTCCGATTCGATCCAGCTCTTTCAAATACTGATTCTTTACGCAATTCATCAGTGAGGAGCCTGAATTTTGTGTGTACAGCGCCGCATACTGAGAAAGCAAAAAGCCTTCGCACATCTGCTCCAATGTAGAATCGCTGTAATTCGGATACAGCGATCGCGCAGGCATCGTTTTAACCCGGAACGCCGGTTGCTTCGGACGATTCTTTCGATCGATCAGAACAGAAATCGTAAGCGCAAGGACGGCTGCGACAAAAAACCACGATCTTCTGCCCAATTGATCCCCATTCGTGCTGAATCCTGCCAAAAGAAACGTCGCAACGACCGCGGCCGCAGAAATCCAGATCGGGATCTTTGACCAACGGAGCTTCCTGTTTTCTTTCTTCGGAGCCGGCGCACCCTTCGGCACAGTCGCACCGTCAACCGGCTGTTCTGTGCCGTTCGCCGAATCGGTCCCGTTTGAGGAGACATTCCCCGCATCAGTTTTTTCGGAATCGCTCCTTACGGCGTCCGTGCCTTTGGAATCGATCTTTGAAGCATGGTCGTCAGGCGTCGGTTTGTCGGGTGCGTCTTCCTCTGCCGGCGAAGGAGCATCCTGCCTCATTGCCGGGCATCCGGAAAACGCAGTCGGATCAATGTCGATCGGCTTATCCGGCAGAATGATTGTTTCGAGGCGCTCACAGTTCCTGAACGCATCCTTCTCGATCCGTTCGATGGTGTTCGGGAGCGTTATCTCTTTTAAGTATGCACAATCGCTGAACGCGCCTTCCCCGATGACCTTGAGCCCTTTCGGAAATACAATGGTATCGCTGCGAAAAGACCACTGCGCATGGCTGCATTTTGCAAATGCGTATTTGCCGATTGTTTGCAGCGAATCCGGCAATGTCAAAATAAAGCCGCCGCATCCGAAAAAAGCATAGTCTGAAATGCTTGTAATACCGTCATCGATCACGATGCTTGAGTAATAGGAGCTGAAGCGCCAAGGTCTGTTATCCTCCTGTTTACATGAATAACGATTTTGGCAGATGCTCAAATACTCCTGGTTGCTCTCCGGACAGCTTCTGTCGCAGCTGTGCCACGGCATTTCCCCTTTCCCCCGAATCGTCAGGCAGTCGCGATCCATGACAGCAACGAATGTATCTTGATCGGTACGGTCATTCACCCTGTCCGACGACCCGGATGAATACGAAAAAAGGACGGGTTCCGGACTGATCCGTCTTCCGCATTGTCTGCAGATCAGATCCGGATCTCCCCAAACGCGATATGTATCTCCGCCGCAGTATTTGCAATCACCCATCGGATCGTCTCCTTCCTCCGATCTGTCGCAGTCCGCAATACGAATGCCATACGATTCCATTTCTTTCGTCCGTTGCTCCGTCGAAGTGCCGCCCGTCTCCTCGATCCCTTCATACTGCCCTCCCGTACGGTTTTCACGCTTCCTTTACAAACTTCCTCCGAAGCCGCTTTTTTGTTACGGATTTTCGGGCTCCGGCGTATTCAAAAGCAGATACGGGTTGTCCGGGTGTGGATCGGTCGGGTCCCAGCCGTAGCCGTTCTTGTCGGTGTACGGTTCGGACCAGATGACCGCGGGCGGCTTTCCGGCCGTCGGGCCCTTGTCCTTGACCACGCGCACCGTGACCGTCTGCGATTCGGACAGGTCGTAGATCCACTTTGCGTCGGCCACGGTCAGCCGCACGCAGCCGTCCGACGCGACCGAGCCGAGCTTTTCAAACTTGCGCATATTGCACATGCGGTGGCCTTTCTCGGCGTCGCGCCCGGCGTCGATGCCGATCGGCACCGAATGGAACAGATAATGCGTCTTGAACCGGCTTGCCCACAGCCCGTAGCAGTGCGATTCCTCGGTCGTGCCGAGCATCTTATAGGGATACCGGTCCGTGATTTTGTAGGTTCCGACCGGCGTTTCGTGCTTTGCCCGGCCGGTCGAGCAGATCATGATCCGAAGCCCGATCCATTCGCCGTCCTTTGCTTCGAACCCGACGACGCTCTGCGAACCGAGATAGACGACCAGCAGCTTTTCGCCGTCCTGCTTCGGCGGCTCCGTCGGCGTATAGGCGGGCACGGCGCACAGCACGTCGGTCGGCTGTTCGCCCGATTTGACCGCGCCGGTCTCGTCGCACGGATAGAAGCACGGCTCCGTGCCTCCCGTCGAACCGTAGGCGAAGAATGCCCCGTCCGCATTGCGGTACACGACGCCCGGCAGGCTTTCGGCCTTCGTGAAGCCCAGTCGCGGCCGCAGGGTATCCGGCAGCGCAAGCGCAACAAACGGGTCCGGCTCCGGCGTCGGGACCGGCGTCGGAGAGGGCGTCGGCGTGGGCGTCGGGACCGGCGTCGGCGTCGGCTCCGGTGTGGGCGTCGGCGTGGGGGTCGGAGAGGGCGTGACGAGCACAACAGCTTCCTCGTGCGGCGTCGCTGCGGGCGTTTCGGGCGCGGAAACCGGCGCAGGCTCCGCGGAACCTGCGCACGCAAGCGTCAGAAACAGGACGCAAAGCAGCAGGGGAAGAAATCGTTTCATATCAGTTCTTGTCAAACAGGCGGTTGGTCTTGCGCTGCGGCTCACAGGTCAGATTGATGCCGAGCCGCCGATAGACCTCGAGGTCCACGCGCGAAAGCATGACGGTCGAATGCGCCTCCAGTCCCTTGAGCGCGCCGAGTGCCTTCATGGCGCGGTCGGCGGTCGGGTTCATCGTCGCGCAGATAGACAGCGCATACAGAAGCTCGTCGCTGTGCAGGCGCGGGTTTTCACTGCCGAAATGCTCCGTTTTGAGCTTGCGGATCGGCTCAAGCACGATCGGCGCGATCAGGTCGATGTCCGGCTGGATGCCGGCGAGCGCCTTCATGGCGTTCATCAGCGCGCCGGCCGCCGCGCCCATCATGGTGCCGTTCTTGCCGGTGGCCATCTTGCCGTCGGGCAGCTCGATCGCCATCGCCGCGCCGCCGGTCTCCTTGTCGCGCGCGAGTGCCGCCGCAACGACCGGACGGTCGGCGACCGTGACGTTTGCGCGGGACATGATGAACTCCGCCTTGTCGATCTGATCGCGGTCGATAAGCCCGCGCTTGAACGCGCACGCCGCATGATAGTAGCGGCGGATGATCTCCTGACAGGCCGCATGCCGCACGACCTCGTCGTCGGTGATGCAGAAGCCGACCATGTTGACGCCCATGTCCGTCGGCGAGTTGTACGGCGACGTGCCGTAGATGTGCCTGAACATCGCGTTCAGCACCGGGAACGATTCGACGTCGCGGTTGTAGTTGGTCGTAGTCTGACCGTAAGCTTCGAGGTGGAACGGGTCGATGAGGTTCACGTCGTCGAGGTCGGTCGTCGCCGCTTCATACGCGAGGTTGACCGGATGCGACACCGGCAGGTTCCAGATCGGGAACGTCTCGAACTTCGCGTAGCCCGCGCGCACGCCGCGCGTGAACTCCTGATAGACCTGCGACAGGCACACGGCGAGCTTGCCGCTGCCCGGCCCCGGCGCGGTGACGACGACCAGCGGCCGCGTCGTTTCGACAAACTGGTTCTTGCCGAAGCCGTCCGGGCTCAGAATCAGCGCCGGGTTCTGCGGATAGCCCTCGATCGGGTAGTGCAGATAGACCTTGACGCCGAGGCGGCGGAGCTTGTCGGCGAACGCGTCGACGACCGGCTGGTTGTGATAGCGCGTGATGACGACGCCGGACACCAGAAGGCCCTTTTTGCGGAACGCGTCGATCAGCCGCAGCACCTCGCGGTCGTATGCGATGTCGAGGTCGTTTCGCACCTTGTTGTGCTCAATGTCGCCCGCGTGGATCGCAATGATGATCTCCGCGGAATCACGGAGCTTTTCGAGCATGCGGATCTTGCTGTCCGGCGCAAAGCCCGGCAGCACGCGCGCCGCGTGATAGTCGTCGAACAGCTTGCCGCCGAATTCCAGGTACAGCTTGTCCCCGAACCGCGCAATGCGCTCCAGGATCTTCTGTGACTGCATTGAAATGTATTTGTCGTTGTCAAACCCGATCTTTGCCATGGTCCCTCTCCTCAATCCTCATTTTCAAACGGATTCCATCCGGTGACGCGCATCTTCGCGGACAGGATCCGGTATACGCTTTCGTTGAGCCGCCGCTCGGTGATGACGCCGCTTTCGACCGCCTCACAGAGCCCTTCCACGATTTCCCGCTGATACCGGTGCACGGCTCCGCACAGGATCAGATCGCCGCCCGCAAGGATGAACTGCACCGCCGCCTTTTTGGGCGAAGCCTGATTCCGAAGCCCCGCCATGCGGAAATCGTCGCTCATCACAAAGCCCGTAAAGCCGAGTTCTCCGCGCAAAACCTCCGTGATCAGCACCTCGGACTGGCTCGCAATGTGTGAGCCGTCGACGTTCGGATACGAAATATGCGCGATCATCACGCCGTCCGCGGCGTCCGCCGCCGCAGCAAACGGCACAAGCTCATAGCGCTGCAGCGCGTCGTACGATTTGTTGACGACCGGCGTGGACGCGTGCGAGTCCGCGTTCGTCGCGCCGTGGCCGGGAAAGTGCTTGACGATGGACAGGCAGCCGCCGTCGTGCAGCCCTTCGATGCAGGCGACGCCGATCCTCGATACGACGTCCGCGTCGGACGAGATGATCCGGTCCTTCAGAAACGTCCCGTCCGGGTCCTTTGCAACGTCCAGACACGGCGCAAGATCGGCGTTGATCCCGACGTCCGCAAGGCCCTCCGCAATGTACTGAAACTGTGCGCGCGCCTTCTCCGCGTCGTTCTTTCTGCCGAGCGTCTTTGCGCTCGAAAGCGTTTTGCTCCAGCGGAACCGCGTGACCCTGCCGCCCTCGACGTCGGTGCTGATGAGGAGCGGGATCTCGCTGTTGTTTGCGGCGCGGACGCTGTCGGTCAGCCGCCTGCACTGCGCATAGCCGCCGTCGCGGTTGCCGCGCTCGATGTTCTGCCCGTACAGGATCACGTTTCCGATCCGGTACTCCTCCATGATGCCTGCAAACTCGTCGGAGATCTCCTTCGTGCCGGAAAAGCCGAACATGCACAGCTGCCCGATCTTCTCCTCGACCGTCATGCCGTCGATGTACGCGTACAGCCGTTCCTCCGGCGACAGCGTCGGCTTCGGCGTCGGCGCGTCGGTCGGCGCCTGCGTCGGCTCCGGCGAGGGCGTTTGCGTCGGCGCGTCGGTCGGCGCAGCCGTTTCGGGAACCGCCGTCTGTGCCGCGTCGGGCGCGGGGCTCACAACGGCGACCGGTGCGTCCGGCTCGCCCGCGCAGGCCAAAAGCAGCAGTGCGATCAGAAAGAGACACCAAAATTTCTTCATGGTATCATTATAGCATAGCTTTTTCCCTTTTACCAGTCTGTCCGTCCGAATTTACAGGGATGTTGCAACTATGTTGCATCCGGCGGTCAATACAGGGGCCGGACCGCCTGCGGCGCGGGTTGAAAAGCATGAATTATGCTTGCATTCGCACGCGGGAGGGAGTATACTGAAGGTAAGATGGGGTGGTATGGGAACACGCCGTTCCGCAATGACATGAAAAGGAGCGAATGATATGAATCTCGAATCTCTCGGCATTCTCAATCCGAAGGCGGTGTATCGCAATCTGACGGTTCCGGAGCTTTACGAACACGCTTTGGAGCGCAAGGAAGGCGTCATCATGGACAACGGCGCGCTGCTCGTCAAGACCGGCAAGTACACCGGCCGCAGCGCACAGGATAAGTTCATCGTCGATTCCGAAGGCGTCCACGACCTGATCGCGTGGGGCAAAGTCAACGTGCCCGTGAAGCGCGAAAAGTTTGACGCCATCAAGTCCAAGATGGTCGCGTATCTGCAGGGCCGCGACGTGTTCGTGTTCGACGGCTTTGCGGGCGCGGACAAGAAGTATGCAAAGAAATTCCGCGTGATCTGCGAGCTCGCAAGCGAAGCGCTGTTCATCCGCGATCTGCTCGTCCGTCCGACCGAGGAGGAATTGGCCTCCTTCGGCGAGCCGGATTACACGCTGATCGCCTGCCCGGGCTTCAAGTGCAGCCCGGCTATCGACGGCACGCGCTCCGAGGCCGCGATCATGATCGACTATGAGGCGCACATGATCCTCGTCGCGGGCAGTCAGTACGCGGGCGAGATCAAAAAGTCCGTCTTCTCCACCATGAACTTCGTCCTGCCGCTCGAGGGCACGCTGCCGATGCACTGCTCGGCGAACATGGACCCCGAAACCAGGGAGACCGCGGTGTTCTTCGGTCTAAGTGGCACCGGCAAGACGACGCTGTCCGCCGACCCGAACCGTATGCTGATCGGCGACGACGAGCACGGCTGGGACGAAGAGGGCATCTTCAACATCGAGGGCGGCTGCTACGCAAAGTGCATCGACCTCGTCGAGGAGGAGCAGCCGGAGATCTATCACGCGATCCGCTTCGGCGCGCTGGTTGAGAACGTCGTCGTCAACGACAAGCGCCAGCCGGACTATTCCGATCCGAGCCTTGCGATCAACAGCCGCGTCGGCTATCCGGTCGAGTACATCCCGAACGCCGCGATCCCGGGCGTCGGCGGCATTCCGAAGGTCGTCATCTTTTTGACCTGCGACTCGTTCGGCGTGCTCCCGCCGATCTCCCTGCTTTCGAAGGAAGCGGCCATGTACCAGTTCGTCACCGGCTTCACCTCCAAGGTCGCCGGTACCGAGATCGGCATCAACGAGCCGGTCCCGACGTTCTCCACGCTGTTCGGCGAGCCGTTCATGCCGCTGCGCGCGTCGGTCTACGCGGGCATGCTCGGTGAGCGCATCGAAAAGTACAACACCAAGGTCTACCTTGTCAACACCGGCTGGGTGTCGGGTCCCGCGGTCAATCCGGACGGCAGCAAGAACCCGCGCATGAAGCTGCGCTACACCCGCGCGATGATCACCGCCGCGCTGAACGACGCGTACGCGAAGGAGAACGTCCCGTTCACGCACAACGACGTGTTCAACCTCGACGTTCCGGCGTTCGTGCCCGGCGCGGATGTCCCCGAAGAGATCATGAACCCCAGAAACCTCTGGGCCGACAAGGACGCCTACGACGCGCAGGCCAAGAAGCTCGCCGGCATGTTCCAGGAGAACTTCGAGAAGAAGTATCCCGACATGCCCGAAGCGATCAAGAACGCAGGCCCGAAGGCGTAATCAAACACATAAAAACGGCTGTGATCCAAGCGGTCACAGCCGTTTTGTTATACGTGTACGGGTTGTTTGGCCGCGCCGGGTCGCCGCTTGATGCGTTCGCGCGCCTCGTTCAGCAGCGTCTTCAAGGATTCGGGGATCTTGTCAAGCCCCTTGACCGCGCGGACGCCGGAGCAGCTTTCAAAGAACAGCGCAAGCGCGCCCGGGCCGACGTGCGCGCCGGTGACCGGCTCGTAATCGACCAGCAGGATCTCCTTCGGCGGATGCTCGCCCGCCTTGATGAGCTCGATCAGCAGCTCCGCGTCCTCGCGGCATGCCGCGTGCGCAATGCCGACCGTCTGATGCTCCGGATCCACGACGTACTGCTCGTACTGCGCGGCCAGCGCCTTGATCGAACGGCGGCGGCTGCGCACCGTGTCGAACGCCGAGATGCGGCCGTCCTCGCCGCCCTTCAGGATCGGCTTGATGCCGAGCACCGTGCCGACGATCGCGGACAGATTGGAGAGCCGTCCGCCGCGGCGCAGAAACAGCAGATCGTTGACCGTGAATACGTTGAACATCCGGTCCGATTTCAGCCGCAGCCGCTTCGCCGCCTCCGCCGCCGACAGCCCTTCGTCGCGCAGCTTTGCCGCCTCGACGGCCACCAGCCCTTCGCCGAGCGACGCGCCGCGCGTGTCGACGATCTCGACCGTGCGGTCCGGATAGCGTTCGGCAAGCATCGACGCGCCGATCGCGGCCGACTGGCACGAGCCGGAGATGCCGGAGGACATCGCGACGTACACGACGTCCCTGCCGTCCTTCAGAAACGGCTCGAAAAAGTCCGCGTACTCCTGCGGATTGATCTGGCTCGTCGTGACCTCCGCGTTTTTGAGAAGCGCATAGAACGCGTCGCCGTCGAACGAATCGGTATCGAGGCAGGTGAAGCGCTCGCCGTTGATGAAATAGGAAAACGGGATAACCTTCAGACCGTACCGCCGCGCCGTCTGCGTGGGCAGATTGCCGGACGTGTCCGTGACTGCAATGAACTGCATGCGGTGAAACCTCCCTTTCTGTTGTGCGCGTCCGGCCGAAGCCGCCGCGCCGTCACAGACAGTATACCCGCATGCGCCGCGCGCAATCAATCTACCCCTCCGTTTTTCCGCCCTACGGATCGCGCGGCAGCGGATAGAGCCCGAAAACCGGCTCTACCGCGGGTAGAATCCGCGCCGTTTTATGCAGATATGCCGCATTTGCAGCGCATATCGCGTATATTTATGCGTTCTCCTTGCAAAAACGCGAAAACGCTGTTATACTGAACCAAACGAAGGAGCGCGCCATGGAGCAGTACGAACAGAACGCAAAGATCAGCGTCATCGTCCCCGTGTACAACACGGCGGCGTATCTTCCCGCATGCGTCGAAAGCCTGCTCGGGCAAACGCACCGCAATCTCGAACTGCTTTTCGTGGACGACGGATCGACCGACGCAAGCGGCGCGATCCTCGACGCGTACGCAAAAAAGGATCCGCGCATCCGTGTGCTCCACAAGGCGAACGCGGGCGTGTCCGCGGCACGAAACGACGGGCTCGACGCCGCGACCGGCGATTATATCGGGTTTGTCGATTCGGACGATTCTGTGGAGCCGACCTATTGCGAAACGCTGCTTTCGGCGTTTATAAAGCATCCGGAGATCGGCGTAAGTATCTGCAACCGCTTCATCCACGGCCACCCGAACGGACAGACGCAGGGCACGTCGCTCGGCGCGGGGCGGGTGCTGTCCGCGCACGACGCGGCGCTGCTTGCCGTTTCGATCGGCAAAAGCTACGAGGGCTATCTCTGGAACAAGCTGTTTTCCGCGAAGCTCTTTCGCGAGGGAGGCTTCCGGCTCGATCCGTCGCTTGCGATCTGCGAGGACCTTTTGCTTTGCGTTGAGATCTTTGCCGCGGGCCAGCGCGCGTATTACAGCGACGCGCCGCTGTACCATTACAACTACCGCGAGAGCGGCGCGCTGCGCACGTTCGACGAGCGACGCATGACCGAGTTTTCCGCGCGCGAAAAGATCGAAGCGCTCGCGGCGACGCTCGGGGACGACGTGCTGCACGCGGCCGAGCTTTCCGAGGTCAAGTCCGCGCTGAACCTGCTCGCCGCGGCGAAGCAGGCGAAGAACAAGCCGCTTGCAAACGCGATGAAGCAGCGCATCGACGCGCGCAGGCGCGATCTGCTGCGCGCGCCGGACATTTCGCGCGCCGAAAAACAAAAGCTCCGCATCCGGCGGGCAATGCCGGTGCTGAGCCTGCGTCAGTTTTACAGATTTAAAAGAACGGGGAAATAATGCCTCGTCGGAGAAACAATCAATCCTATTGCATTGCTTGACATAAGCGATATACCGTGATCGCATTTATAAAAAGGGGGATTGTATCTTTATGGCGGCAGCAGCTGTTTTGAACGGTATTCTTGCACTGTTTGGATTGATCGGACGTGTTGTTACCTATATTTTTGCAGGGAGAGAACAAACGAAAGCCTGGCTGCACTCGAAAGACGGCAGTCAATCAAAGACTTCCAAATTAACGCTTCTCGCGCTTCCGACGTTAGCAGCGGTGATCGCATTTATTATCATATATGTGACGACAAAGCAGATGACGAATCCTTTTCTCCTGATTGTTCTTCATGTCGTCGTTCCCCTCGCAGTGTTTGCGCTCATAACACTTCCGATTGTAATTCACGTGAAAAAAGCAGGAGACGACGTCCTTGCAATCATTGAGAGCAATAAGAGAGCGGCGGAAATACAGGCGGAGGAAGCGAAGAAGCCGAAGAATCCTGCATCGGAGTACGGCGTCAAAACGGTTACGGCAATCGCCGAGGACGAGAATCAAATCCGATGCCCGAACTGCGGTACAGTGCAGTCTGTATCAAGAACATTCTGCTGGAGCTGCGGTTCGGTATTCAAAAAGGACGAGGAATAAGTATTGCACAGAAGCGGTCCGGTTCTGCGGGCCGCTTTTCTGTTTTGGCAAATCGTATGTGTGAATATCATCCGCCCGCGGCACAGCCGCAGAACGTATACAGAACAGGATCCTATCCGTTCAGCAGCTTTTTCCTTGCCTTCCAGTCGGGCATGTACGCGTCGAGCAGCGCTTTGAAGTCCGGGCCGTGCCCGCGCACCCTGAGATGGCAGAGCTCGTGCAGGATCACGTAATCGAGGCAGACCGGCGGGAAATGCACAAGCTGCAGATTCAGCGTGATCTTTCCGGTCCCCGTGTTGCAGCTGCCCCAGCGTGACGTCATGCTGCGGACCGTCCACCCGGACGGAACAAGCCCGGTGCGCGCGCTCCACTGCGGCAGCGTGTGCGCGATCTCCGTCTGCAGACATTCCCTGAGCCATGCGTTCAGCACGGCCTCGCGCTTTTCGGGCGCGGGAACGCCCTTCAACGACAGCACGATGCGGTCGGCGTCCAATGCGACGCCGTTTTTCTTTTGGTTTTCGAGCACAAGAAGGGTATAGACCGAGCCGAACAGGCGCACGGTCTCGCCGGTCGAAAAAGCGCGCGGCTCGTTTTGATGCTGCCGTTTGATCTGTTCGGCATGCGCGCGGATCCAGTCGGCCTTTTCGGTGAGAAACGCGCGGATCAGCGATTCCGGACAGCGCACCGGCGCGGTGACGCGCACGTCGCCGTTCGGCGGCAGCACCGTGACGCGGACGTTCTTCACGTTTTTCCGGATGAGCGTCGCCTTGATCCCTGCGACGGTGATGGATGTTTCCGCGCTCATTTGTGGTACGTCTCGTGCGCCAGGATCTTAAAGCCGCGATAGAGCTGCTCCAATAACAGCAGCCGCGCGATCCGGTGCGGAAAGGTCATTTGGGAAAACGACAGCCTTGCGTTTGCGCGGGCGTACACCTCCGGCGAAAGGCCCAGCGAACCGCCGATCACAAACGTCAGCGGCCGCGCGTCGGTCGCCTTCTCCTCCAAAAACGCGGCGAACTGCTCGGACGTCATCTGTCTGCCGTCGATCGCGAGCGCGACGACAAAGTCCTTCGGCCCGATCGCCTTTAAGATGCGTCTGCCTTCCTTCTCTTTAACGAGCGCTTCATCCGCGGGATGCAGCGAGTCCGGCGCCTTTTCGTCCGCGAGCTCGGCGATTTCGAGCGCGGCGAATCGCGAAAGCCGCTTTTGAAACTCGGCGCAGGCGTCCTCGAAATAGCGTTCCTTCAGTTTTCCGACACAGACGATCCGAACGGTCATACGAGCTCAAACACCCCCGTCGGCTCCTCGCGCGCGGCGACTGCGATCTGCATGTCGTCGATGCCGGCCTCCTCGAGCGCGGCGCGCACGGCGATCAGCGCAAGCTCCGGATAGTTGTTCTCGCGGCTCAGATGGCCGAGGATCACATTTTTGACGCCGGATCCGTACAGCTTTGCAAGCGCCTTGCCGCAGTCGTCGTTGTTCATATGCCCGTTCCCGGACAGGATGCGCTTTTTCAAAAGGTACGGATAGCTGCCGGCCATCAGCATGTCGACGTCGTGGTTCGCCTCGAACAGCAGAAGGTCGCAGCCGGACAGGATCGAAAGGATGCGCGCGTCGGCATGGCCGAGGTCGGTGCATACGCCGACCTTCTTTCCGCCCGCCGCGATCGTAAAGCCGACGCAGTGGATCGCATCGTGCGGGACGGTGAACGGCAGAATGCGCGCGCCGCAGAGGTAAAAGTCGCGGTCGGACTCGAACACACAGACGTTTTTCGGCGCGACGTCCTTCAGAACGGGCCGCAGCACAGACCAGGTGTCCGCATTTGCGTACACCTTCAGGTCGTATTTTTTGGACAGGACGTTGACGCCGCGCACATGGTCGACGTGCTCATGCGTGATGAGGATCGCGGAAAGCTGCTCCGGCGATACGCCGATGCGTCCGAGAAGCTCGGTGATACGCTTGCACGAAAGGCCCGCGTCGATCAGAATCCGCGCGTCGCCCGCCTCGATATAGGTTGCGTTCCCGGAGGAACCGCTGCACAAGGGACAGAATTTCATAGACGGTATTATAGCACATTCGCGCGCGGACGAAAAGCTTTTTGTTGCACTGCGAAAAAAGAAGTGGTATACTTTCCGCATGATCATTGAAGAGCTGGCGCTGGCCAAACTGAATCTGACGCTCGGCGTGCTGTACAAGCGCGAGGACGGCTATCACGCGCTCGACACCGTCATGCAGACGGTGTCGCTGTTCGACCGCGTATTCATTGAGAAATCGCGCACGATCGAGGTCCGCGTGACCGGCATGACGCTGCCGCAGGAGAACACCATGACAAAGGCCGCCGCGCTGTACAAGCAGGCGACCGGCTGCGGCGCAAAGATCCGCTGCGAAAAGCGCATCCCCGCCGAAGCGGGCATGGGCGGCGGCAGCGCGGACGCCGCGGCAGTTTTGCGGGGCCTGCAGCGGCTGCACCGTATGGCCGACGACCGGACGCTTCGTGAAATCGCGCTCGCTGTCGGCGCGGACGTGCCGTTTCTTTTGCGCGGGGGCACCTGCCGCTGCGAGGGCGTCGGCGAGATCCTGACGCCGTTTGCGCTCGGCAAACGCCTGTGGTTTGTGATCGCTAAGCCGAAGGAGGGCGTGTCGACGCGCGAGCTGTTTTCCCGGCTTCCGCTGCCGCGGCCGCGCGTGCAGACGCTTTCCGCCGTCGCTGCGCTTGCGCGAGGCGACCTTTTCGCCCTTTCCCGGCTGATGCAAAACGTGCTGGAGCCCGCCGCGATCGCGCTGGTCCCGGAGATCGGGGTCCTCAAGCAGCAGCTTCTGGACGCGGGCGCCGTCGCCGCGCAGATGACCGGCAGCGGCTCCGCCGTGTTCGGCCTGTTTGAGAGCGAGGAGGCCGCAAAGGCCGCGCTGCCCGCCGTGTCCGGCGCCGCTTTTTCTACCGTATGCTATTCTCTGTGAGGCTGTTATGAACGATCGAAACATCCGTATGCTTGCAATCGGCGGTCTGCTTGCCGCCGTCATCTTTCTTCTGACCGCGTTTGCGCGGGTCCCGATTCCCGCGGGGTATCTGAACCTCGGCGACGCAGGCGTATTCCTGGCCGCCATGCTGCTGCCCGCGGACATTGCCGCGCTCTGCGCCGGCGTCGGAAGCGCGCTTGCGGACCTGATCGGCGGCTTTGCGCTGTACGCGCCGGTCACATTCGTCGTCAAGGGCGGCACCGCGCTCGTCTTTGCGCTTCTGTGGCGGCGGCTCCCCGGAAAGCTCCGGTATCTCGCGTTTCTTGCCGTGCTGATCGTGCCGCTCGGATACTTCATCTACGAGCTGTTCATCGCCGGCGCGTTCGCGTGGGCGGACCTGCCGCTGAACCTTCTGCAGTCCGTCGTCGGCGCAATGCTTGCGCTCTGCACAAAGTATTTCGGCCGCAAGGCGTCCAAATAATCAGGCAAACCGAACCGTTCTACCGGCAGTAGAGTGACGCTCTCCCGCCGGTAGACTGTATTTCGCAAATCAGAGATAGCGTTTGACAACAGAACGTGTTATCATTAGTATAGAGAATTATAGAAATCTGGAGGTCATCATGCGCATTCGCATTTCATCCGACAGCACCTGCGATCTTGGTCCAGCCCTCATCGAACAGTACGACATCCGGCTCATGCCGCTTTACATCCGTCTCGGCGATCGCGATTATAAGGACGCGGTCGATATCACCCGCGAGGACATCTTCGAGTATGTAAAAAAGACCAAGTCGATCCCGAAGACCTCGGCGGCCAACGTCGACGACTACGTCGCCTTCTTCCAAAAGGCGAAGGACGAGGGCTTCGACGGGATCGTGCATTTCACGATCTCCGCGGACATGTCCTCCTGCTACCAGAACGCGTGCCTGGCCGCGCAGCAGTTCGAGAACGTGTACGTCGTCGATTCGCGCACGCTGTCGTCCGGCATCGGACATCTGGTGCTCGACGCGTGCATCCTTCGCGACGAAGGCAAGACCGCAAAGGAGATCTTTGACATTGTGGACGCGCGCAAGGCAAAGCTGGACGTCAGCTTCGTCATCGACACGCTGCGCTTCCTCGCGATGGGCGGCCGCTGCAACTCGCTGCTGGCGTTCGGCGCGAACCTTCTGAACATCAAGCCGTCGATCCAGGTCCGCGACGGCAAGATGGGCGTGGACAAGAAATACCGCTGCTCTTTAGAGCGCGCGGTCGTGCGCTACGTCAACGACAAGCTGGCGGACAAGGACACGCTGGACCTTCGCCGCATCTTCATCACCGACTCCGGCGTACCGGAGGAGATCTTCGAGTCCGTCAGGGAGACGATCCTGAAGAACGCGCCGTTTGCCGAGATCCTGCATACCCCCGCAGGCTGCACGGTCTCCTCGCACTGCGGCCCGAACACGATCGGCATTCTGTTTTATCGCAAATAAAGCATATTACAAAGGCGCGGTTAAAACACGATTTAACCGCGCCGATTCATGCGGCAAAGCCGCAATTCATTGAAAAGAGGATGTTAAGAATCGCTGTTTCTTAACACCCTCTTTGATTCCTGTGTGATTATGCGTCGTATGTGCAGAGAGCGCCGAAATCAAAGCTGATCACGTACTGCACCTGCGCGCCGCCTTCGAGATCCTCATAGACATAGACGAGCGCATAGTTTCCGACTGCGTTCGGCACGATCGGCGTGACCTTGCACAGCACGCAGCGGTTGGTGCCCGCAACGACCTGCGTCGCGAGGTTTGCGATCGGCTCATAGCTTGCGCCGACCATTTCTTCAAGCGCCTTCTCGAGCTTCGCCCTGATCTCGTCGGTGATCTCCGGCGATTCCGCAAACGCCCAGCCGCCCATCAGCGGTTCGTCCGGGATCGGCTCCGTCGCCGTTCCGTCATCATTCGGCACAACGGGCAGGTCCTCAAAGTTCATGACCTCGGCGTTGCCGGAGAGGTCCTCATAGATATAGACCAGCGTGAACTTCGGCACCGCGTCCGGATAGACGATCGTCGCCTGCGTCAGGAAACAATGGTTGGTTCCCGCAACGACCTGGCTGCCCAGATACGCGACCGGCACATAGTTGACGCCGACCAGCTCTTCAAACGCCTTGTCGAAGATCGCCTTGCGCGCCTCGGTAACGGTGTTGTCCTCCGCAACGGACCAGCCGCCCGAGAGCGGGCCGTCCTCTCCGTCTTCGGAAAACTCGATTTCGGGAAGTTCAATTTCGTTCATTCCGGTTTCCTCCGTCTCCCCGACGACAGGCGTCTCGGGGTCCTTCGCTCCGGTTTCCTCCGTCTCCCCGACGACAGGCGTCTCGGGGTCCTTCGCTTCTTCCGCCTTCTTGCCGCAGCCGACGATCGCTGCGATCATCAGCATGCAGAGTGCGATTGCAATCCATTTCTTCATTATGAACAGTTCCTTTCTGTTTTGTATGTGGTTTGGCAGCGTTCCTGCATCATCTATACCGTATTGTACAGGAAAAAGTTGCATATTGCAAGAAAAATATATTATCGCAAAAAGCGATGGACACGCGCGCGTTTGGGCTTTATAATCAAATCAGGAGGAACGCGCATGGAACGACCCGACCGGGATCTGGCATTTATGCTGCAATATGAAAATATCGCGTGGTACGAGCACGGCGCGGTGCGCATCCTCGACCGGCGCTGTTATCCGCGCACGGTGTCGTTTGTGACGTGTACGCACTGCGGCGAGGTCGCGCAGGCGATCGCCGACATGGTGACGCAGAGCGCGGGTCCGTACACCGCCGCGGCCATGGGCATGGCGCTTGCCGCCTATGAATGCCGCGGCAAAGGCGAGGCCGAACAGCGCGCGTACCTTCTGCACGCGGCGGACGTTCTTGCGCACGCGCGGCCGACGACCGCAAAGCGCATGGAGCATGTTGTCAAAACCATGCTCGATGCGGCGGAGCAGGCATGGAAGACCGGCGCGCCGGTCGACGAAGCGATCAGGGCCCGCGCGATCGAGGCGAACAACGCCCGCTACGAAAAGATCGCACGGATCGCGACGCATCTCGTCGGCACGTTCCCGCAGAACGGCACGATCCTGACGCAGTGCTTTGCGGAAACGATCGTCGGCATGATGCTGCGCGAAGCGAGAGCGAGGGGCAAGCGGCTCCGCATCTTCTGTCCCGAAACGCGTCCGTATTTTCAGGGCGCACGGCTGACCGCAACGGTTTGTTATGAAATGGGCTTTGACGTGACGGTCATCACCGACAACATGCCCGCATTCGTCATGCAGCGCGAGCATGTGGACGTGTTCACCTCGGCGGCGGACGTCATCACCGCGGACGGACACGTCGTCAACAAGGTAGGGACGTTTCAGATCGCGATCGCGGCGAAGCATCTCGGCGTCCCGTACTATGTGACCGGCGCGCCGGACCTGATGCACAAAAGCGTCGACGACGTGCAGATCGAGTTCCGCGATCCCGCGCTCGTGCTGGAGGCGATGGGCGTCAAAACCGCGCGAGACGGCGTGAAGGGCTACTATCCGGCGTTCGATATCACCCCGCCGGAGCTTGTGACCGGCGTCGTCACCGACCGCGGGATGTTCAGTCCGTTTGCGCTTTCGGACTACGGCACGGCCGACGCGTATGAGGTTGTGGTATAAAAAAGGAGGATCCTATGACGATCAACGTATATGAACAGTATTTCGCGGCGGACTGCGTCGCAAACAGCATCCATCGCCACGGCGCGCTGGTGATGCTGATCGTCGAATCGGAGAAGGGCAGCGTCCGGTATGAAGCGGCGGTGACGTTCTTCCCGCACATCGACGAGAGCGATTTTGCGGTCTCCTACGACGCGTATTATTCCGACGTGCTGTACGAAGCGCCCGGCCGCCGCTCGAAAAAGCGCGAGGCAATGCTCCTGGAAACGCTGCAGGAGGACATCGACGCGCTTTGCAAACAGGCGAACGCCACGGTCTACTGGGACAAGCCGCTCAAGGAAGCGAGACGGGGATAAGCGCAGCGCGTGAGTGCGCTGCGCAGTGATATTTGCCGCTGCGCGGCAAGTGATATATTGTTTCGCAATGCAGATCCTCCTCCGGAGAATCATCCTGAACATTCCCGCAGGGAATATATCACACGCCGCAGGCGTATATCACGTTCCGCGCAAGCGGAACATTTCACTTGCCCGCAGGGCAAACACGGGGAGGACATATGAACATTACGGTTTATCTCGGATCGACGCCGGGAAAGGATCCGGCGCTGCAGGATGCGGTACGCGCGCTCGGCACATGGATCGGCAGCCACGGACACGACCTCGTGTACGGCGGCTCGCGCTGCGGGCTGATGGGCATGCTCGCGGAGAGCGTATTGGCCTCCGGCGGCAGGGTCACCGGCGTGGAGCCGCAGTTTTTTGTCGACGCGGGCTTCGTCTATCCGGAGATCACAAAGCTCTTTATCACGCCGGACATGTCCGAGCGCAAGAAAAAGATGATCGAGCTCGGCGACGCGTTCATCGCATTCCCGGGCGGCACCGGCACGCTGGAGGAGATCGCGGAGGTCATCAGCAAGGTCGCTTTACGGCACCTTGACGCGCCGTGCATCCTCTACGACCTGAACGGCTACTACGCAGGGCTCCGGCAGCTTCTCGATCACATGGTCGAGATGGAGCTTTGCACGCAGGAAAAGATCAAGGGCGTCACCTTTGCCGAATCGCTTGCCGATATCGAAAAGGCGCTCGGCTGACCGTTTTTCGGAAAACCAAAAACAGGACTTTTGCGGACGATCGGTTCCGCAAAAGTCCTGTCTTTTTTATGCCGGTTTCTTTGCCGCAAAGGTCCTTCGCCGCGGCGGCCGGGATTATCTTGCGTGCTCCTTGATCGCGCCGCTGCGGTAGGCCGCCAGGAGCTGGTGCAGGTCGTCGACGCGGGTCTGCAGCGTTTTGCCGACGTCCGTGTCCGCGACGCGCTTTCTTGCCGCGGGCGTGTAGACGACGCGCTGGGTCGAATGGATGTCCGTTTCGGTGCGAATCGCCTCGTTGACCGTCACAAACGGGTCGTGGCAGGAGAGGATCATGCACTGGGAGTTATAGATCAGCGTGTAGCCCGCGATGCCGGTCGTGGACTGGTACGCCTTGGACATGCCGCCGTCGATGACGAAGATACGGCCGTTCGCCTTGATCGGCGATTCGCCCTTCTTGATCTTGACCGGCACGTGACCGTTGATGATGTGCGAATCGGGATCGTCGCTCAGTCCGAATTCTTCGAGGATCTTCACCGCGAAGTCCTCATGCTCGGCCTGCTTGAAGTACGGGTTCTTGTGCTCCTCGTGCGTCGCCTTGTCCTCGATGAAGTAGCGCTCGAACGTCGTCATCTTGTCCTTGCCGAACAGCGGCGAGTTCGTGCCGCACCACAGGTACCAGTAGAAATCCAGCCCCTGCTCGCGCTCCGGCGTGCCCCACTTGGTGAAAAAGCCCTGCCGTACCAGCGCGTCGGCCTTGTCGAACAGCGCCTTGCCGGAATAGTCCTTCCCGTCGACCGTGACCGCGGCAAAGCTGCCGTCCGGGTTCGAGGGCACGCAGCCGTGGAACAGCAGATTGCCGTTGCACACGAGGTACATGCTTCCGTGCGAGAACAGAAACCTGGTATGCTCGCGGATCTTGCCGGAATGATAGAACGCGGTGCGCAGCTTGTCCATCAGCTCCTCCTCCGCCTCGGTCAGCACGTACGGATCGGAGGGCAGCACCGTCGGGAAACGCTTGTCGCACAGCTCGTATTCGACGCCCTCGATTTCGATCGTGCCGCGCGCGTAGTCGATGCGATGCAGCATGCGGCGGTGGTCCATATGATAGTCCGGATTCGCCTCGATGATCTGCCCTTCCAGCTTGAAGAGGATGATCGCCATCGCCTTGTGCATCTTGGCGATCAGATCGGGGCTGTCGTGGCGCGCGTCGCCGACCTCGCGCGGCAGAAAGCGCGTGCACGGATCGTCCGCGTACGTCTCCATCGCGAATTTCAGAAGCGGCGACAGCGTGATCCCGTAGCCGTCCTCGATCGTGTCGACGTTGCCGTATTTCAGGGAATTGATGATGGCCGTCGCGATCAGCGCGCGGTTGCCCGCGGACGCGCCCATCCAGAGAATGTCGTGGTTGCCCCACTGAATGTCCACGTTATGATAGTTCACGAGCCGGTCGAGGATGATGTGCGCGCCGGGACCGCGGTCGAAGATGTCGCCGACGATGTGCAGCCGGTCGATGACAAGCCGCTGGATCAGATTTGAAAGCTCCACGATCATCGTGTCGGACTGCTCGGTCTCGATGATCGAGCGGATGATCTCGTTGTTGTAGCGGATCTTGTCCTCGGTCTCGATCGCGTGCAAAAGCTCGTCGATGATGTAGGCATAGCCCTCCGGCAGCGCCTTTCTGACCTTGGAACGCGTATACTTCGACGCGGAAAACCGGCAGACCTCGACAAGCCGCCGCAGCGTGATCTTGTACCATTCCGCATTGACGACGCCCGCGCGCTTGAGCTGGTCGAGCTTTTGCACGGGGTAATAGATCAGCGTCGCGAGCGTGTTGCGCTCCGCCTCGGTCACCGTGTTTTCAAACAGGATGTCGATCTTCTTGCGGATCACGCCCGACGCGTTTTTCAGCATGTGCAGAAACGCCTCGTATTCGCCGTGGATGTCGCTGATAAAATGCTCCGTGCCCTTCGGCAGGCACAGGATGGCCTTCAGGTTGATGATCTCCGTGGAGACCTCCGCGATCGTCGGATATTCGCGCCCCAGAAGCTTCAGATACCGCATGTCCTCACACGACAGTTTTTCCATTTGCCTACCGCCTTTCCATGATTCTGTTTTCATTGTATCATGCCGTTTCCGTCTTGTCACCCGGTTTGCAAAATATAAGAAAAACCGGGAGATTTCTCCCCCGGTTCAGGTTGTAATCGGTTATGCCGCTTTCTTTTCGGGCTTGGTCCTGATCGGAGCGATGCCCGTCCGCTTGACGACAACGGCCAGCGGGAACGACAGCGCGAAGCAGATCGCCGTATCGATCAGCATGTACACACCGTTGGCGGTGATCGAATACCACAGCGCCGCACCGTTGAGTACATCGGAATAGAAGAAGAATCCGGAGATTACATGGATCACAAACCGCGCAAACCCGCCGATCAGCGTGCCGACCGGCAGATTTCTCGAAAGACCGGAAAGTCCGATCAGCGTGAACGCCAGCGGATAGTCGAGCAGGACCTGCGCCCAGTGTACGACTTCCGGCTTCTGGATGAACTGCAGAAGGCCGTAAACCAGACCGACCAGAAGCCCGCGCTTTGTTCCGTACAGATTTGCATACAGCATGATCGGAAGCATGGACGCCAGCGTGATAGAACCGGCCGGCGTGGAGAACAGCTTGATATAGGACAAAACAAACGCGATCGAAACGCACAGCGCGCCGTGCGTCAGGGCACGAACATCCGTTTTATGCTCTGCCGGCTCACGGTTCTTCAGCGACACAAACAGTCCCGAAACCAGCAGGACCAATGCAGACGCGATCGCAAGCGACGGAAGCACATATCCCACGAATCCCGGCAGAACGGATCCGTCTCCGCCGACATAATAACCGCTCTCCAACTCCATGCTTGCGCCGGGAGCAAGGCGTTCGATCTTCCAGCTCTTATAGGAACCGTAATCCGTGAAAAGGACGTTTTCCGCCGCTTCCGTTCCCTCGTTGCGAACAGTCATCCGATACGTGATGCGCTCGCCGACGCCGTAGCTCGTTCCGTTCTTCGGCTCTGATACGATCACCTTTTCGACGGACAGCGCTTCTGCGTCTCCCTCTTCAAACGCATAATCGTCCGTCGCGACCTCGCTCGCATCGACGCCCTTGGTCAGGGCAAAGATGCAGACGATCTGTGCAATGAACACGACGGCAAGGAAGCATGCCGCAACGATCGCAAGAATCTTTACGCCTTTTTTGCCCTGCGCCTTGCGATAATGCAGCGCCCAGATTACAACAGCCGCAATCAAAAGCACGGCCGCAGCGACCCACATCCACTGCGTCACCGACATTTTTGAAAGCTTTTTCACCAATACAAATTCGACGTCTCCCATTGTTCTCCTCCTAAAACAGTATTGCCGCCCCGTCGGGCGGCAGTCGAAAAAGCAGATGGTTACGCTTCCTACGATGGCATGACCCAACAGGTTCCAAGGGTGCTTCTCAGCCGAAGGTCGTTCGGCGCCCCTGCGTCGGGACAATCATAACAAAAACGCGCCGGTTCGTCAAGAACTAACGCGTAAAAATCGTGAAATCGCGAAGCCGCATCCGCACCAGTCCGAGGATCTGCTCCGGTCCGAGACAGCCGATCGATTCATTGCGGCTGTCCTCGCCGTAGTTGCGGTCGTCGGACAGCACGAACACCTTTCCCTCCGGCACCTTGGTCTTTCGGATGTCGAGCGGCACGCCCGCGCTGTAGCGGTCCTCGTCCATGCCGTACTTGCCGTCGATGATCAGCACGCCGTCCTTCGCTTCGATCGTCTCGCCGCCCAAAGCCACCACGCGCTTGATGAGAAGCGACCCGGTGTCCGGATCGCGGAACACGACCATGTCCCCGCGCTGAAATTCATGGAAATGCCGGTACAGCCGGTCGTAAAAGACCGTGTCGCCCTCTTTGAGCGTCGGCGACATGGACGGATCGGCGATGTGCACCGGCGAAAACCACACGAACAGCACGAGCATCACAAGCGCCAGCGCCAGCGCGCCGGAGAAGATCCAGGTCAGAAGCCCCTGCATGCGGTGTTCGGTTTTGCAGCGTTCGGTGCGCGTCATCATTTTACAACATGCATCTGCCGGAACAGATCCAAAAAGCTCTTCGTTTGATCCAGGTTCAGAACGACCAGGCGGACCTTGCCGATCACGCGCTCGAGCGGGATCGCGCCGACCTTTTCGTTGCGGGAATCGCGGCTGACCGGCCGGTTGTCGCCCATCACAAAGACCGTGCCCTCCGGCACAACGCCGCCGTCCGACAGCGCGACCGCGGTCTCTTCATATCCGTCGAGGCTGTTTTGCGGCGTCGTCCTGCCGTTCAGATACGGTTCGTCCAAAAATACGCCGTTTACATAGACCCCGCCGTCTTTGATCTCGATCGTATCTCCCGCGACGGCCACCACGCGCTTGACGCGGGTCGCGTACTTGAGCTCGTTGTCGGCATAGTACGCGTCCGGATAGTAGCAGATCACGATGTCGCCGCGCTTCGGGGAGGAAAACGCATACGCCAGCCGGTCCACCAGCATCACGTCGCCGTTTTCAAGCGTATCCTGCATGGACCGTCCGTCCACGCGCACCGGGTCTGCAACGACCGACCGCACGGCAAGCATGATCAGGATGATCATCAAAAAATACGTAAAGAAGTCCAGCAGACGCCACAGTCTGCCGCCCGGCATGGATTCGTTTCGTTTTTCCGCTTCGCGCCGAAGCTTTCGCAGGGATTTGGTGATCGGCATTTATTCCGTCTCTTTTCCGATGATTTGCTTGGCCGCCTTCAGAAAGGCGAGCCGGTCCAGCATCACGACGCGGCCGCAGCCGTGACACTTGATTTTCACATCCGCGCCGACGCGCGTGACCGTCCAGGTATCCGCGCCGCAGGCATGCGGCTTTTTCATGCGCACCTCGTCGCCGAGCGCAAACGATTCGATCATTGCGCCTCTCCTTCGTACCGGATATAGCGGTCGACCGCCTCCGCGATCTGCGCCGCCTTCTCCTCGTGGATCCAGTGTCCCGTATTGCGGATGCTGTGATACACGCAGTCCGGCATGCGCTTCCGAAGCTCGAACAGCTTATCCATCGGCTGCATGCGGTCCTCCTCGCCCCAGATGATGAAGAACTCGCGGCCGGATTTTTCCAAGCCCTCCAACACGTATTCCTCGTCAAAGTTGCGGATCGCATACATGATCGCCTGCCGCGACGCGTGGTCGTCGCAGGTCTTGTAGACCTGATCGATCACCTGAGAAGTGCAGACGGTCCCGTCGTAATAGAACAGCGGCAGATATTTTTCAAAATCCTTCTTGCCGTACATCTCGCGATAGAACGGACCGAGCGGCTTTTCGAGCCTTCTGAGCTTTTTCGGCATGTGTTCGGTGATCCCGCCGGGCGTCAGCGCGACGACCTTCATGAACCGGTCCGGGAATTTGACGGCCGCGTGCATCAGATACAGCGCGCCCATCGTCACGCCGAGCGCATGCGTCTTTTTGACGCCGAGCGCGTCGAGACACTTGACGATCACATCCGCCATCTCGTCCATCGAGTAGTTCAGCGACTGCGGCCGGTCGGAATGACCGAAGCCGGGCAGCTCGATCGCCACGACGCAGTAGCGTTCGGCCAGCAGCGGCATCAGTTCGCGCCACGTGTAGACCGACTGGCCGACCGAATGCACAAGCAGCAGCGGTTCGCCGCTGCCCATTGTGAGATAGTGGATGCGGCACGGCTCGGGTTTTTGCTCCCTTCCCGGAAATCCGGGCAGCTCGACGGTGATATAGTCGCCGATCAGGTCGGAATTGACGATCGGCTTATTCTCGTTTTTCATAAAAACACCTCTCGTTTGCTTTCGATTATACCGCCATGCCCCGCACGATGCAAGGATACGGCGGAAAACTTTTCTTTTTGTACATAGTTCTGTTGCAAAAAAAACGACTTTTTCCGATAGCATGTGCAATCCGGGCCGGTTTCTTTCCGAAATCCTCCGTCAAAGCGCGTCTTTATGCCGGATGTTTTGTACGGAACGGCGGCGTAAATCCTAAAAAAACGCTTTTCTTTCCGGAAAAAATCTGTTATGATAATAGCGGTAGAAAAGCGTTATACAAACGTTTTGAGATTTTGTACGCAAAAGATTGGGGAAAACGCATGGAAGAGCTCAGAAAAATTTGGTCCGACGCGCGGGAGATCATCCGGCCGCAGATCTCGGCGGTGACGTTCAACCGCTGGATCGACGCGCTCGATCCGATCGCGGTACAGAACGGGATCCTGGTTCTGGAAGCGCCGGACGAGATCGTCAAAAATACCGTGACGGAATACTATTCCGATTATGTGCGCGCCGCGGTACAGAAGGCGGATCCGGACATTCTGAACATGCTGCTGGTCCTGCCCTCGCAGCGGCGGGATTTCATGAAAAACACGGCGGACGACGTGTCGCTGAACTCGCTGACGCTGAATCCGAAATACACGTTTGAGACGTTCGTCGTCGGCAAGTCGAACAACTTTGCGCACGCGGCGGCGGTCGCGGTCGTGGAGGCGCCGGGCATGGCGTACAATCCGCTGTTCCTGTACGGCGGCGTGGGTCTCGGCAAAACGCATCTGATGCACGCGATCGGACACGCCATGAAGGAAGCGAATCCCGCGGCGCGGATCGTTTACGTCACGAGCGAAATGTTCACGAACGACATGATCGAAGCGGTCAGAGCCGGCAAAAACGTGGAGTTCCGCCAGCGCTACCGCAACGTGGACCTTCTGATGATCGACGATATCCAGTTCATCGCCGGAAAACAGGCGGTGCAGGAGGAGTTCTTCAACACGTTCAACACGCTGCACAACGCCGGAAAGCAGATCGTCATCAGCTCGGACCGTCCGCCGAAGGAGATAAAAGCGCTGGAGGAGCGTCTTTCCTCGCGCTTTGAATGGGGCCTCGTCGCAGACATTCAGGTGCCGGATCTGGAAACGCGAACCGCCATTCTGCGGAACCGCGCGCAGAACGATCATGTGGAGATCTCCGATGAGATCATCAACTACATTGCGGAAAACATCGTCGACAACATCCGGAAATTAGAGGGCAGCTTAAACCGCGTCATCGCGTACGCAAGGATCAAGCGGATGCCGATCACGATGAACCTTGCAAAGGAAGCGATGAAGGAGATTTTGCCGCAGAAGAAAGCGATCGAGATCACGCCGGACCGCATCAGAGAAACGGTTGCGGAATATTATTCGGTACCGGTCGAAAGCATGCTGTCCGAACGGCGGGACAAGGAAGTCGTGATGCCGCGGCAGATCGCCATGTATTTCTGCCACACGATGCTGAGTCTTCCTTATAAAAGAATCGCAACGCTGTTCGATCGGAACGACCATACGACGGCCATTTCGGCCTGCAATAAAATAGAAAAGATGATCGCGGACGATCCTTCCTTTAAAGAAACGATCGAAAGCATCAAAACGCGGATCCGCGAAGGATAATTTATCCACAGTCTGCGGATATGTAAAGTGGGAATATTTGGGATTCCGGGGGAAAAGCGGATAACATGGAAAAGAGCGGTTCTTTTCCACAGGCATTTCCAAAGACTGACCACAGCAAATCGGACGGCAAAACAAGGCGAAACGCCGGTTTTCCGTTTTATCCACACCCCCTTCTGATACGACTGCTATAAAGAATACAGAGATCAGAAGAAAGCGATCAACGAAATGGTGGAAAACCGCCGGAAAGGAAACACTATGAAATTTACCATGCTGACAGAAGACCTGTGCGCAGGCGTTCTCTCCGTCATCAAAGCGCTGCCCGTTCGTTCCGCAATGCCGGTTCTGGAGGGCGTCATGATCGAAGCGACCCAAAACGGATTGCATCTGACCTGTTCCGATCTGATGTTTCAGAAGGAATGCGAGCTTCCGGCAACGGTCGAGGAGGAAGGACGGTGCGTTCTGAAGGGGAAGTTCCTGTCCGAGATTTTGCGGAAAATGCCGAACGGCACGCTGACCGCCGAGCAGGAGGGCATGATTCTCAAAATCCAGAGCGGCCGCGTTCGTCAGCGTCTTCAGTGCATCGAATTTGACGACTTTCCGGTCATGCGCGCAAAGGGCGACGCCGTCGACATCACCGTTCCCGCAGAAACGCTGCGCACGATGATCGACCGCACCGTGTTCGCCGTTTCGCAGGACGATTCCCGTCCGGTCCTGACCGGCACGCTGGTCGAAGCGAACGAAGACCGTCTGACGCTGGTTGCGACGGACTCCTTCCAGTTTGCCATGACGACGCTGCATGCGGAAAAGCCGCTTGCGGAGAAAAAGACGATCGTTCAGGGCAAGGTCATGACCGAGATCGGCAAGATGGCCGAGGAAACCGAGCAGGACGTCACCGTTTCGCTGACGCAGACGCATCTGACTGTCAAGGTCAACGATTCGCGTCTGACCGCGCGTCTTTTGGACGGCAATTACATCGATTATAAGCGCATCATTCCGAAGGACTGCAAAACGCGCGTGCTGGTGAACACGCAGGATCTGTATTCCATGACCGACCGTGCGCAGCTGATCGCAAGAGAAGGCAACAACAGCATCATTCTCCACTTTGCCGACAACGCGCTGACGATCAATGCCGAGAGCTTCGTCGGCCGCGGCGAGGATTCGATGGAGGTCAGCATCGTCGGCGATCCGATCGACATCGCCTTCAATCCGCGCTACATCATCAACATCCTGAAAAACATTCCGGACGAAACGGTCTATCTGGAATTCAACAGTCCGATCAGCCCGTGCGTCATCCGTCCGATCCAGGGCGACGCCTACCTCTATCTGATCGTCCCGATGCGCGTGTATTGATAATAAGTAGAATCATAAAAAAGGCTTTCAGAAATCTGAAAGCCTTTTTTGTATCGTGATCAGTCGACGAATTCGTAATCGATGTTGTAGCCGTCGTTCAAAAGGGCGTCGCCTGCAAGGATGGCGTTGCCGTCCTTTCTCGAGATCTTGAATTTCTTAAGATTCGGGCAGAACGGCATATAACCGTAATACTCCGAGAAGCCAAGGTTGAGCCCGGCAACATTGATGACCTCGAGCTTCTTGAACATCGACAGCGCGGCAAGCGTTTTCACGCCGGTGTTGTTGATGCGAAGGTCCTTCAGGCTCTTCATTTCCGCCAGCGGATCCAGATTTTTGAATCCCTTGTTGTAGGCAAGGTTCAGGATCGTGACCTTGCTGAGCTTCTTGAGCTTGCTTGCGTCCGTAATCGCGTTCTTATACAGATACAGCTCCGTCAGGTTTTCAAGCTTTGCGATGATTTCGAGTTCATCGTCGTTGATCTTGTTGTCGCCGAGCTGCAGATACTGCAGCTTTTTCAGATTTTTCAGCGGATCCAGATCGCTGATCTGATTGTGGCAGAGATTCAGCTTTTTCAGATTGACAAGCGGCCGGACGAATTCGATCTCCGTGAGAGGAACGCCGGCGTTGCTTGTGCCGCAGGATTTCAGCTCCAGATGCTCCAGCTTTGTCAGCTTGGAAAGCGGTTCATACGTATCGAACCAGCAGTAGTCGAGATCGAGCGTCTTCAGATCCGGGCACATCAGAACCAGCATCTCGACCTCGTCCGCCGTGATGTGCTTGAGGCCTTTGCTGTCGCCGTTGATTTTTTTGCCGTCGACCGCCTTGCTGCCGGTGATATTGGTTTCGCCGCGTTTCACGGTAACGCCGCCGAACAGGAACGAATCCGGAAGCGGCGTGGCAGGCGGCTCGGTCGGAGGCTCCGTTGCGGGCTCGGCCGTCGGCGGTTCCGTCTCCGGCGCGGGCGTATCCGGCAGATTTGTGGGCTCCGTCGGCGTCTCCGTCACGGTTGCGGGCGGTTCTGTTTCAATGGCGGGAGAAGAGGGATCCGGTTTTTCGGACGGGATCGTTTCGCCTTCGATCGTCGTCGGCAGCGCGGTCTCCTTCACCGGCGGTTTGGTCGGCTCCTCCGTTTCGGAAATAACCACAGTCCCTTCTTTTTGGTCCTTTGCATCCGTATTTCTCAACAGGAAGAACAGAATGATGCCGATCCCGGCAAGAAGCACGATCGACAAAACGATCATCAAACCGATAAACAGTTTGTTGTTCTGATTATTCTCCATAGAAACACCCCTTTCCTTATCTTATATATTATCACAAAATCCGAAGAAAGAAAACAGAAAATAAAAAAATTCCCCGATCAGAACATATCAGGGAAGCTTACAGGATTTGTTTCGGCCGAAAATCCAGAAAATCGGCGGAAACGGTGTGGTAACGCACGCCGTCCGATTCGCCGTTGAACGCGAACCGGTGCGATGCGCCGTGCAGATGACCGTACACGACGTCGGATACGTTTGCAGCCTCGAACCGGCGCGCGAACGCGCTCTTTTCTCCGGTCTCGGAAAAAGGCGGATAATGCAGCATGCCGATCGCGGGCGCGTCTTTTGGCAGCTGACCGATCGACAGATCGAGCCGGATCAGCTCGCGCTCGTAGAGCTTGCGGTCCGCGCTCTCCTTGAAGCGGGTGGATTCCGGGATCGTCCAGCCGCGCGTTCCGCAGACAAAGAGATCGCCGAAGCGAAAGACGTCGTTCTGCAGTGCGTACATGCCCTCCGGCAGCGCCGAGCGGACCTTGGTCACGCTTTGCCACCAGTAGTCGTGGTTGCCGCGCATCAAAAGCTTTTTGCCCTTCATGCCGCCGATGAATGCGAGATCGGCGACCGCATCGGAAAGGTACATCGCCCAGCTGATGTCGCCGGGGATCAGCACAAGATCATCTTCGCCCACCGTGTCCTGCCATGCTTCGAAAATGCGCGCTGCGTGATCCTTCCAGTGCGGACCGAAAACGTCCATCACCTTATTGGGGACGGACGTACTCAGATGCAGATCTCCGATGGCATATACGTGGGGCATGAACGATTCGCTTTCTTATTCTTCCTCTTCGTTTTCGGAGAGATCCTCTTCGATCGGATCCTCGGCCTCGTCGGCGCGCACCTTATCCGCAAGAACCTCAAGGTTTGCCTGCCGCTTCTGTTCCTTCAGACATTCCTCGCACAGATCGTAGCCCGGCAGCGCGGGGTTTTCGCCGCACTCGCTGCACATGATGATCTCCTCATCGTTTTTGATCGTGTGACGTTTCGAACGCTCCGCTGCGCAGACGCGGCACATGGTTTCATTGCCGCGAATGTAGTTCAATTCACAGATCGGGCATTTCTTGAGCATGATGATCACCTCTTCACTGGATTTCACAGCATAGTATGCAAAGGAACACGGGTTCTGTCAAGCCCCTTTTTTATTCTGCCGGCAATTCTTTTTGTCGATCCGTGCAGTCGCGGACGATCTGTCCGATCCGCTCCATAAGCTCCGCCTTGCCTTCGCCCGTTTCGGAAGAGAACGGGATCGCAAACGGCGGCGCGCCGAGCTGCTTTGCCCTTAGGTTTGCGTCCGTCTTCCGCTTCGATTTTGCGATCTTGTCCGACTTGGTCGCAACGAGCGTGTACGGGATGCCGTAATAGATCAGGTAGCGGAACATCTGTAAATCATCCTGCGTCGGCTCGTGCCGGATGTCGATCAGCATCAGAAGATGCGTGACCCGTCCGCTCGACAGGTAGCGTTCGAGGAGCTCGCCCCAGCTTTTCTGCTCCGCTTTCGACGTCTTCGCAAATCCGTACCCCGGCAGGTCGACAAGGTAAAACGTGCGGTTGAGCAGGAAAAAGTTGACCAGCCGCGTCTTGCCCGGCGTTGCGGACGTTTTGCACAGCTTCTGATTGTTGCACATCCGATTGATCAGGCTGGACTTTCCGATGTTGGACTTTCCGACGATGGCGATCTCGCACGGAAGCGGCGCGGGATAGCGCCCCTCGACGCCCGCGCTGGTGACAAATTCCGATTGTCTGATGCTGAATTGTTCTTCCATGTAAAAAAGTATAGCGTGAAAATTCACATTTCGCAATAGATTCGTTCACACTTTCTTCATCCCATCCGAAAAAAGACATGGTACAATTATGGTACAAGTAAACGATGCCGTCACAGCGGCGAAAGGACAAGTATGGGACTGTTTCATTCCTCGGATATCGGATTGGATCTCGGCACGAGCAACGTGCTTGCGTATGTGCGCGGTAAGGGCATCGTTCTGCGCGAGCCGAACATCGCTGCGCTGGAACGCAAGACGGGCAAGCTCGTTGCGATCGGGCAGGAAGCGAAGGATCTGGTCGGACGGGCGCCGGACAACCTGATGATCGTGCGGCCCATGCAGGACGGCGTCGTTGCGAACTTCGACGCGACGGAGCGCATGCTGACGCTGTTCTTCAACCGGCTTGTCGGCAGCCGCATCTTCTTCAAGCCGCGTGCGGTCGTCGCCGTTCCGTCGATGGCGACCGAGGTGGAAAAGCGCGCGGTCATCGAAACGACCGAGGGCGCAGGCGCGCGCTATACGTTTCTGATCGAGGAGCCGGTGGCGGCGGCGATCGGCGCGGGACTCGACATCAACGAGCCGAAGGCGAACATCGTGCTGGACATCGGAGCGGGCACCTGCGACATGGTCGTCACCTCGATGGGCAAGGCGGTCCGTCACGATTCGCTGCGCGTCGGCGGCGACAAATTTGACGCGGCGATCGTGCGGTACTTAAAGCGACAGCACGGCGTCGTGATCGGCGTCGGCGCGGCGGAAGCGCTGAAGATCGCGTACGCCTCGGCGTTCCCCAGAAAGGACGAGCTGAAGATGGAGGTGCGCGGCCGTTCGCTCGGCGGCGGGCTTCCGATCTCATTGGAGCTCGGCTCCAACGAACTGACCTTTGCGCTTGCAGAGCCGCTTCTGTCGATCGCGGAAGCGCTCAAGGATACGCTCGAGCAGACGCCGCCGGAGCTGGCCGGCGACATCGCCGCGCGCGGGATCTGCCTCACCGGCGGCGGCGCGCAGCTGTTCGGACTGGATCAGTATATTGCGGAGCAGATCGGCGTGCCGTGCTATGTCGCGGAGGATCCGGTCGCATGCGTTGCGATCGGCTGCGGCAAGGTGCTGGAGGAGCCGAAGAAATACGAAAGCGTACTGTACGACTATCGCCGCGGCGATTATTACGAGGAATGAGGGTGAGCGAACGATGACCGAAACAAAAGGAAAGAAAGCGCTGTCGCTGTGCATCCTGCGGGTTCTGGAGCAGCATGCAAAGAAGAGCGATCCGCTGTCGACGCGCCGCATCATCGAATATCTCAAGGAGGATTTCGGCATGATCGCCGAGCGAAAAGCGGTCGGCAGAAATCTGATCCTTCTGCAGGAAATGGGGTTCCCGCTTTCCTCCTATCAGGACAACGGCAAGGGCTATTATCTGCGTACGGACGCGGAATCCGTCGCGCATGAGCACGATCCAGCCGCGTTGGACGCGTATCTTCGCGCGCCGGTCTCCGAGCGCAGCCTGCGGGAGATCACAAGGCTGCAGGACGCCGTTCCGATCTATGTTTCGGACGCGGAGCGGAAACGGCAGCCCGAAGCGGTCCTGGAAACGCTCGATCTTCTGAAGCAGGCGATCGCACAGAAGGTGCAGGTCAGTTTTCTGTATACGGTCGTGCGCGCGGACGGCACGAAGGCGCCGCAGCGCGAGACGCCGTTTACGGTGTCGCCGTACGCGCTGTTTCTGGCCGAGGGCTACTATTATGCGATCGTGTCCATTTCGGGCTACGGGAGACTCTTGCATTACCGCTGCGATCTGATGGATCGCGTCGCGCTGACCGAGCAGCCGATCCGCGAGGCGGAAACGCTGATCGAATGCGCCGGCGGACTGGACGTTGCGGCGTATGTGAACCGCACGATCTACCGCACCGACGTCAGGGAGACGCATACCGTGCTGTGCGCGGGGCATCTGACCGGCGAGCTTTTGGACACGTTCGGCGAAGCGGTCACAATGCAGCCGGAGGGCGAAACGGTGCGCGCCGAGATCGACGCGCCGTGGGAGACGGTGCATCGGTTTCTGGTCGGCAATCTCAAGCATACGACGCTGCTCGCGCCTGCATGGCGGCGGGCGCAGATCCGCGAAGAGCTGCTTTCTGCGCTGTCCACCTATCCGCAAGGCTGATTTATTCAGGATTTATACGCATTTATGACACATTTCTGTGATATCGTATGAAATGGTGAACGTTTATGGAGCAACAGGAAAAAGCCTCCTCCAAGGTCCTCTTTGAGAGTCTCGGGGAGCAATTCAAAAAAATCGTGCCGAAAAAGGCGACGCGCGTGCTGATCTCGATCCTTGCGATCGTGCTTCTGCTCGGCGCGGTCGTCGGGATCGTGTGCGGCAGCATCGCGATCGGGAAATGCGGTACGCGCGTGCCGGAGCCTGCCGCGCAGGCCGAGCCGGCAGCCGCCATACAGACCGAAGCGCCCAAGCCCGTATTGCCGCAGCCGGGTCTGCCGAACGATACGGTGGTGCTGAACAGGCCGACGAAGGCGCCCGAGACCGAGCTGCCGACGCTTGAGCCGGTCACGCCCGCGCCCGAAACGCCGGTGCCGGAGCCTACCGCGGCGGCGGAGGTCACGAATTATCTGAACGGCCGCGTACTGAAGAAGGGCGATACCGACGATCTGATCCTGACGGTGCAGCAGTCGCTGATGGATCTCGGCTACATGGACTCCGACGAGCCGACCGATTACTTCGGCAACCATACGCAGGAAGCACTTGAAAGCTTCCAGCGTCACAACGACCTCGTTGCGGACGGTATCTTGGGCGAGGAAACGTACGCGCTGCTTGTCGGCGGACAGGCGAAGGAATACGTCATGCAGGAGGGCGATGAGGGCGACGACGTCAAGGAGGTGCAGGACCGCCTTTACGAGCTCGGCTTCCTCGACAAGTCCAGCCGCACGGCGACGTTCGGCGAAAAGACCGCGGCGGCGGTCCGTGCGTTCCAGAGCGCGAACAAGCTCAAGGTGGACGGCAAGGTCGGCGCAAAGACGCTGAACACGCTGTATTCGAGCGACGTCGTCGGCAATTATTATAAGTCCGGCGACAGCGACGACAGCATCATCCCGTTCCAGAAGAAGCTCGTCAAGCTCGGGTATCTTGCGGCCGATTACGAATGCAAGGGCAAGATGGATTCAAAGACCGTTTCCGCGATCAAGACGTTTCAGGAGGCAAACGGCCTCGTGCGAGACGGGTGCCTGGGCCCCGCAACGATGGAGCAGCTCGATTCGAAGGACGCCGTGGCGTACGCCTTGCGGCTCGGCATGAGCGGCTCGGACATCAAGAAGGCGCAGCAGCGGCTGCATAAGCTGGGCTATATCCGTTCCAGTCAGATCACCGGCTATTACGGCGAGACGACCGAGGAGGCCGTCAAGGTCTTCCAGAAGCGCAACAGCCTTTCGCAAAGCGGCGAGATCAACGCCAAGACGCTGGAAAAGCTGAACAGCGACAAGGCAAAGGCGGCCGAGAAGGCGGCGACGCCGAAGCCCACCAAGACGCCGAAGCCGGACAGCAGAAAGACCCCGACGCCGAAGCCCTCCGGCAGCGGCAGCGGCTCGTCCAACGTCAAGGGCGTCGAAAAGCTGATCAAGATCGCCGAAGGCAAGATCGGCTGCAAGTACGTGCGCGGCGCGAAGGGCCCGAACACGTTTGACTGCTCCGGTTTCGTCTACTGGTGCCTCAATCAGGCGGGCGTCAAGCAGAGCTACATGACCAGCATCGTCTGGCGCACCTGCTCGAAGTACAAGCGCATCAACTCGATGGACAGCTTAAAGCGCGGCGACATCCTCGTGTTCAAGGGCGAATCCATGGCGACCGGTCACGTCGGCATCTACCTCGGCGACGGCAAGATGATCGACGCCTCGTCCTCGCGCGGGCAGGTCCGCATCACCGAGAACAACATTCTGAAGAGCAAATACTGGCAGAGCCACTTCCTGATGGCCTACCGCATCTGGGGCTGAGTATCGACAGGGCCTTGCATCGTGCAGGGCCCTGTTTTTCTGTTCGCATCCGGTATGCAGAGACGACAGAACCGTGACGAATCCCTGCATACAATGTATGAACGCATACAAAACGGAGAATCGCGTTTCCCCGCACGGTTCGGCATGTTTCGCGGCTTTACATGTCCATGCGTGTATATTCATTCTTTCGGAAAAGGGTGTATAATCGCATACATTTCCACACCGTCCACACAGTTATCCACAATCAGGGCGGCAAACCATCGGTTTTTTTGGAGTTATCCACCGTTTTTGCCGCCCTGCATATACGGTATAGGCCGATTGAATACGCAATGAATAATTCATGTTTTGTTTTCAAATGGACGGCAAACAGTATGTATAGCTTGTATGTAAACGGTTAATCGAATGCATGATGCATGCAGCACGCGTATAAAAGAAGAGAGAAGGCAATATACGGTCGCTTCTGCAAGGATCGTACCGTCCGCACTTCCCTCCTTTCCTTTTATTCCGTTTGATAGGGCAGCAGCGCGCCTGTCTGCACGGCCGCGAGCAGCAAAAGCGACAGCAGCTCGCTCTTCCAGTGATACAGCTGCGACACCGATACGCAGAATTCAAACGACAGCGCGGTCATGCCCTTTTCGCCGCGATAGCGCCGCTTGCCGTCGATCCCGAACAGCGCGCGGAAGAACCGCTCCTGTTCGCCGTTGTTTTGATGCAGATAGAAAAGCACGTCGTCGATCGCCTTCACCCAGCGCGCGCTGTTCCGATATCGTTCCGTCACGGCGCCGCCGGCATCCTCAACGCCCCGAAGAAACGCCTTGTGCTCCCGATACCGTGTCGCCTCCCGCTCCGCGATCCGCTTCCATTCCCTTACATGCATGTCTCGATCTCCTTTCTCTCGCGGATTTTCCGCCGTCCTTCACACGATCCGGACGGCATCACAATACGAACAAATGTTCGTATACGAACAGTATAGCAGGTCCTGCGCTTTTGGCAAGTGCATTTATGGGACAGTATGAAATATATTTTCGGAGCGACCCCTCCGCCGGAGGGGCAGATCCCGGAAAACGCCCTGTTTTGGGCGTTTTTTTCGCGCGGAAGAATATACGAAAGCCTGCAAAAACATACGAAAGCCGATTGACATTTCAAGGGCGGTCTGTTACAATATCGTTGAAGTCGGACAACTTGTAACGGTTGTCCGACAACATGAAAGAGGTATGACCGCATGAAGGATTATTGGGTTCTGCTCGGGAGCTTCGGCAGCGGCAAGAGTGAGCTTGCGCTGAATATGGCGATCCATGCCGCGAAGAGCGGACCCTGCACGCTGGTCGACCTCGACGTCATCAACCCGTATTTCCGCACCAGCGAGCGCGCGGACGTTCTGACGCCTGCCGGGGTCGAGCTTATCATGCCGCCGTTTGCTTTGGACAAGATCGAAATCCTGTCGCTTTCCGCCCGCGTATACTCCGTGTTTACGCCGGGAGAGGGGAGCGTTTTTTTTGACGTCGGCGGCGATCACATCGGGTCGGTCGCGCTGGGGCAGTACAAGCCGCATTTTCAGAACATTCCGAAGGAAAAACTGCACGTGCTGTTCATCCTGAATCCCCTGCGGCCGACGGCGGCGGATCTGGACAGCGCGTACGCGACGATCGAGAAGATCCAGCTCGTGTCGCGCCTTTCCGTGACCGGCATCGTGAACAACGGAAATCTGGCGGGCGAGACGGATCACACGCATCTGGTCGAAGGCTACGAGCTGTCGAGGGCGCTGTCGGAAAAGACGGGGATCCCGGTGTGGGGGACCTGCGGCACGCAGCGCGTGCTTGACGCGTTCGACGCGTACGCAAAGGAACACGGGCTCGATCCAAGGTACATCGGGCAGTATCAGCCAATCGAGGTGCTGATGCACAGAAGCTGGGATAAGTTCTTATCGGAAGGACTTTGAGAATACAAATACCAGAATTCAGAAAGAAAGGAAATGCTATGATCAAAGTAACCATCTATGAAAATGCATGCAAGGGCTGCGGCCTCTGCGTGCGCGCCTGTCCGAAGGGCGTGCTGGCGATCTCGACGACGCATCTGAACACGAAGGGCTATTATCCCGTGGAGGTTGCGCATCCCGAGAGCTGCATCGCCTGTGCGTCCTGCGCGAGAACGTGCCCGGACGTTGCCATTGAGATCGAGAAATAAGGAGGGGAACTATGGCTAAGAAACTGATGAAGGGCTGCGAAGCGATCGCCGAAGCGGCCATCCAGGCGGGCTGCCGTTACTTCTTCGGCTACCCGATCACGCCGCAGAACGACATTCCGGAATACATGTCGCTGCGTCTGCCGCAGGTGGGCGGCTGCTTCCTGCAGGCGGAGAGCGAAGTCGCCGCAATCAACATGGTTTACGGCGCAGGCGGCGCGGGCGCGCGCGTTATGACGTCGTCGTCCAGCCCGGGCATTTCCTTAAAGCAGGAGGGCATTTCCACGATCGCGGGCGCGGAGGTTCCGTGCGTGATCGTCAACATGATGCGCGGCGGCCCGGGGCTCGGCAACATTCAGGCGAGCCAGGGCGACTATTTCCAGGCGGTCAAGGGCGGCGGCCACGGCGATTATCGCTGCGTGGTCTATGCGCCTTCCTCCATTCAGGAGACGGTCGATCTGATGCCCAAGGCGTTTGACACCGCGGACAATTACCGCATCCCGGTCATCATCCTTGCCGACGGTCTGATCGGTCAGATGATGGAGCCGGTCGAGCTGCACATGAATCCGAACCCGGTGCTCCCCGAAAAACCGTGGGCGGCGCAGGGCTGGGATCCGAAGGGCACGCGGCCCCGTGCGGTCATCAACTCCCTGTACATCGAGACCGAGGATCTGGACGGACTCATGACGCGGCTGAACGCGCGCTATGACGTGATCCGTGAAAAGGAAGTCATGGTCGAGAAGTACCACACCGAGGGCGCGGAATACATCCTCTGCGCATACGGCACGGTCGCGCGCGTCTGCAAGGCGGCGGTCCGCATCCTCGAGGAGAACGGCGTGAAGGCCGGCCTGGTCCGCCCGATCACACTTTGGCCGTTCCCGACCAAGGCGGTGCGCGAGGTCTTTGAGCAGGAGAGCGTCAAGGCGGGTCTCACGGTCGAGATCAGCAACGGCCAGATGGTCGAGGATATCCGTCTCGCGGTCAACGGCATCAAGCCCGTCGAATACATGGGCAAGGGCGGCAGCGTGATTCCGTCCGCCGAGGACATTGCCGAGCGCATTCTGAACATGAGGAGGGCATAAACCATGGCAACCGTTTTCAAGAAAACTCCCGTTTTGACGGACGTCCCGTTCCACTACTGCCCCGGCTGCGGACACGGCATCGTGCACCGCATCGTCGCGGAGGTCATTGAGGAGCTGGGCATTCAGGAAAAGTGCGCGGGCGTCGCACCGGTCGGCTGCGCGGTCTTCCTTTATAATTATATGAACATCGACATGTACGAAGCGGCGCACGGCAGAGCGCCGGCGGTTGCGACGGGCTTCAAGCGCGTCCATCCGGACAAGTACATCTTCACCTATCAGGGCGACGGCGACCTGGCCTCCATCGGTACGGCGGAGATCGTGCATGCGGCGCACCGCGGCGAGAAGATCACGACGATCTTCATCAACAACGCGATCTACGGCATGACCGGCGGTCAGATGGCGCCGACGACGCTCGTCGGCCAGAAGACGACGACCTCGCCGCTCGGCCGCGATCCGGAGCACTGCGGCGAGCCGATCCGCATTGCGGAGATGCTCTCCACGATCACCGGCTCCGCGTTCATCGCGCGCTGCGCGCTCAACAGCACGCCGAACATCATCAAGACCAAGCAGGCGATCAAAAAGGCGTTCCAGGCGCAGATCGACCGCAAGGGCTTCTCGATGGTCGAGATCCTTTCGCCCTGCCCGACCAACTGGGGCAAAGCGCCCGGCGAGGCAATGCAGTGGCTCGAGGACAACATGATCCCGTACTATCCGCTCGGCACGTTTAAGGAGGTATAACCATGGTTGAAAGAGATATTTTCGCAGGATTCGGCGGACAGGGCGTGCTGCTGATGGGCCAGCTCCTGGCAGCAGCCGGCATGATGGAGGGCAAGAACACCTCCTGGATCCCCTCCTACGGCCCCGAAATGCGCGGCGGCACGGCGAACTGCAGCGTCATGCTCTCCGATCAGGAGATCGACTCCCCGCTCGTCACGCGGCCGACGTCGCTGATCGTCATGAACCGTCCCTCGCTCGAAAAGTTCGAGAGCAAGGTCGTGCCCGGCGGCTCGATCTTCATCAACAGCTCGATGATCGACCTCAAGGTGCAGCGCACCGACGTCAAAGCGTACTATGTGCCCTGCAATGAGATCGCAGCCGAGCTCGGCAACAACAAGGTGTCGAACATGGTCATGCTCGGCGCATACCTCGGCAAGTCCAAGTGCGTCGAGGTCGAGACCGTTCTGGCCGCGCTGCTCGAAAAGCTCGGCGAGAAGAAGGCCAAGCTGATCCCGTTGAACCGTGAAGCGCTGCTGCGCGGCGCATCGTGCATCGAATAACCGTATAATCCGGAGGGCTTTTTGACGGCGACCGTCAAAGAGCCCTTCGCAATCCAACGACAGGAGAGTTTACCATGGCACAATTCATTTCTGCCGCGGAGGCAGTCAGGCTGATCCGGGACGGAGACTGCCTGATCTACAACAACTTTCTCGGCATGAACAACGCCGAGCAGCTGAGCATTGCGTTAAACGAGCGCTTTGAAGCCGAGGGTCATCCAAAGGATCTCACGCTGTACTGCACCGCCGGTCTCGGCGGATGGATCCCCGGGCAGCCGTGCGAGAAGATCGTCCCGCTCGGCGGCGTAAAGACCGTCATCATGTCGCATTACGGCTCCATGCCGGAGACGGCGCAGATGATTCTGGACAATAAGATCGAGGCGTACAACCTGCCGTTCGGCGTCATGTCGCACGCGGTGCGCGCGGGCGCGGCGGGCCATCCGTACTACATTTCGGACGCGGGCCTCAACCTGTTCGTCGATCCGAAGTACAAGGGCTATCAGCTCAACGCGCAGTCGAAGCAGGAGCTGGTCGAGGAGATCACAATCGACGGCAAACGGCGCTTAAAATATGCGACGCCGAGGCCCGACGTGGCGCTTCTGAAGGGCTCGAGCGCGGACGCGTTCGGCAACATCTCGTGGGAGGACGAGCCGGTCATCGGCGACGCGCTTTCGATCGCGCAGCTTGTAAAACGGCTCGGCGGCAAGGTCATCGTGCAGGTCAGGCGCAAGCTGGACACGCCGCGCCGTCCGACCGAGGTCGTCATCCCCTCCGTGCTGGTCGACTACATCTGCGTCTGCCCCGAGCAGGACCAGATCCAGGGCATCAAGGGCTCGGACCCGCGCTATGCGGGCGACGTGCCGATGACGGACGAACAGCTCGAAGCGTATGTACGGGAGAGCGCGAAGGAGGATCCGAAGGACCTTGCCAAGCGCCTCATCGCAAAGCGCGCGGCAAAGGAGCTGAAGCCGGGCGACGTCGTCAACATCGGCGTCGGCGCGCCGGAGTTCGTCGCGGTCGAGGCGGCCAAGAGCGGCATGCTTTCAAAGGTCGCGCTGACCGTCGAGGCGGGCTCCATGAAGGGTCTGCCCGCGGGCGGATTCGCGTTCGGCGCGGCAATGGGCGCGCAGGCGTGCTGCACCACCGCGGAGCAGTTCGATCTGTACGACGGCGGCGGGCTTTCCATCTGCTTCATCGGCGCGCTGGAGGTCGACGGCGAGGGCAACGTCAACGGGCACTATCACCCGAAAAAACTCAGCGGCATCGGCGGATTCATCAACATCACGCAGTTCACGCACAAGGTCGTGTTCTGCACGACGTTCTCCGCCGGCGGGCTCGAGATTCAGGACGACGGCGAGACGCTCACGATCGTGAAGGAAGGGAAGTTCCCGAAATTCACAAAGCACGTGACCGCGCTTTCGTTCGCTGCGGAAAACGCGCACGCGAACGGGCAGGAGGTCACCTATGTGACCGAGCGCTGCGTGTTCCGGCTCGGTGAAAAGGGACTGGTGCTTTCGGAGGTCCGCAAGGGCGTAGACGTAAAGAAGCAGATCCTGGATCTGCTTCCGTTCGAGGTCGAGATTGCGCCGGAGCTGATCGTGTATTGATCAGTCGAGCCGGATATGAAAGGCGCGCATCGTGTTGATGATGTGCAGGTACATGGCGGTTTTCGCGCCCTCGGGGTTGTGATCGTTGAGGTACTGCACCAGCACGCGATGGTCGTGCAGCGTCATCTGCGCCACCTCCGGCGCTTCGTTCGCGAGCAGGATGCCGTGGTGGATGGCGCGGTTGAAGATCGGCAGCAGCGCGGTGATGAACGGGTTGTGCGTGGCGGAGGCGATGGCGTTGTGGAATTTCTGCTCGGTCTCGTCCCAAAGCGGATTCTTTGCCGAAATCATCTGCTCGTTCAGCGCGCAGAAGCGCTCGATGGCGTCCAGATCCTCGCGCGTTGCGCGCAGCGCCGCGTAATACGCCGCCTGCGGCTCGAACATGAGACGCATCTCGTACAGGTCCTTCGTCGTGACGTCCGTATTGCGGATGTTCAGGACGTTGAAATCGGCGTCGACGCTGCGGCCTTCGGTCACGAACGTGCCGACGCCGCGGCGCACCTCGACAAGGCCGCGTGTCGCAAGAATGCGCAGCGCCTCGCGCAGCGTCGTGCGGCTCACATGCAGCTCGGCCGCAAGCGCGGGCTCGTTGGGCAGCTTTTCGCCGGGAGCAAACCGTCCGTGCACGATCAGCTCGGCAAGACGGTCCGCAACGCGGACGGACAGCGCATCGGTTCCATAGGGCATACAAACTCACCTCCGGTAACCGGATTATACCGCAAACGGAGACGGAATACAATCATAATTCAATGAAAGAAGGAGAATCATTGTGGAAGGATTAACCATCATCAAAACGGAGCATCCGAAGGAGAAGCCCCACAAGGGCGATAAGCTGGGATTCGGCGTCGTCTTCACCGACCATATGATGATCATGGAGTACGACAAGGGCCGCGGCTGGCACGACGCGCGCATCGTCCCGTACGGACCGATCAGCCTGAGCCCCGCAAGCACCGTCCTGCACTATGCGCAGGAGACGTTCGAGGGCATGAAGGCGTATCGCGCCGAGGACGGCCGCATCCTGCTGTTCCGCCCGGAGGAGAACTTCAAGCGTCTGAACACCTCCAACAAGCGCCTCTGCATTCCGGAGCTCGACGTCGATTTCTGCGTGGAGAGCCTGAAGGAGCTTGTCATGCTCGACAAGGACTGGATCCCCACCGATCCCGGCGCGTCGCTGTACATCCGGCCGATGGTCATCGGCAACGAGTCGCGTCTCGGCGTCAAGGAGGCCGACAGCTACATCTACATGGTGCTTCTGAGCCCGTCCGGCGCGTACTATGCGAGCGGCTTAAAGCCCGTCCCGATCTATGTCGAGGAGGAATACGTCCGCGCGGTCCGCGGCGGCACCGGCTTTGCAAAGACCGGCGGCAACTACGCGTCCTCCATGCTCGCGCAGGAGATCGCGCACGAGAAGGGCTATTCGCAGGTGCTGTGGCTGGACGGTGTCGAAAAGAAATACGTCGGCGAGGTCGGCGCAATGAACATCTTTTTCGTCATCGACGGCGAGGTCATCACGCCGGAGCTGGACGGCAGCATTCTTGCGGGCATCACGCGCAAGTCCATGATCGAGATCTTAAAGCATGAGGGCTACAAGGTCACCGAGCGCAGAATCGCGATCCAGGAGATCGCCGACGCGTACGACCGCGGCCACCTGAACGAGATCTTCGGCACCGGCACCGCGGCGGTCATCAGCCCGGTCGGCGAGCTCAAGTGGGGCGACAAGGTCATGAAGATCAACAACGGCGAGATCGGCCCGATCGCGGCGTCCGCCTACAAGACGCTGACCGACATCCAGTGGGGCCGCATCGAGGATCCGCACGGCTGGTCCGTCGAGATCGGAAGGATATAACCATGCGCCGCAAGGTGCAATTCATGCCGTCAGGCAATTCATGACCGAAGGTCAATTCACGGCGTCAGCCAATTCATGACCGAAGGTCCGTTCATTCCGTGCAGGGATGCCGGATGAATTGCGTTTCACGCATGAATTGCAGCGCGGCTGCATGAATTGTGCTTCGCACATGAATTGCGGCTGCGCCGCACGGAACAGATTGATATTTCCGAAGGAGGAAACACTATGATACCGAAAATGATGGATGCGATTGTCAAACCCGTTGCGGGCGTCGGTCTCGAACTGCGTCAGGTTCCCGTTCCGGAACCCGGTCCCGGAGAAGTGCTGATCAAGGTTCACAAGACGGCGATTTGCGGCACGGACGTGCATATCTATGACTGGACGCCATGGTCCGCAGAGCACGTGAAACCGCCGATGGTGATCGGTCACGAATACGTCGGCGAGATTGCCGCGCTCGGCGCGGGCGTTACCGGTCTTACCGTCGGCATGCGTGTATCCGGTGAGGGACACATCACCTGCGGTCATTGCCGCAACTGCCACACGGGAAACATCCAATGGTGCAAGAATACGATGAGCGTCGGCGTGGATCGCGACGGCGCGTTCGCGGAATACGTCTGCATTCCGGAAAAGAACGTCATCATCATTGACCCGCAGCTGGACGAGGACGTCGTCGCCTTCTTCGACGCGTTCGGCAACGCCACGCATACCGCGCTGATGTTCAACCTCGTCGGCGAGGACGTGCTGATCACCGGCGCAGGTCCGATCGGCG
>JAEEGF010657281.1_pt1 | contig 54588 bp, 34 predicted proteins | sample 9134171 | NCBI WGS metagenome assembly JAEEGF01 (sample SAMN16246542, study PRJNA631951) | gut metagenome | biome: gut microbiome; feature: rumen; material: AP-attached | host: Bos | place: Iran: Karaj | collected 2018-10 | reverse complement strand
CTCGGGAGCTTTGGAAACATGATACTCGTAGGCTATTCCGCCGATCTGACGAGCTGGATCATGCTCAAGGCGTTCGGTCTCACTGCCTTTGAAGGCCTCGGCGCCAGGATTGCCGTAATGCTGATCGCACTGATCTGCTTTGTGTTCGCCGCCGCCATCTACATGAACAGCGGTCTGGGTACCGCGCCCTATGATGCTCTCAGCATCCTCATCCATAAAAAACTCTTTGCCGACAAGGGAAACAAAGTCCCTTTCAGAGCGGTACGTATCGCATACGACGGTGCCGCCACCCTGATCGGATTCGTGACCGGCGGCGGTGTGGGTATCGTAACACTTATCATGATTCCCGCGCTCGGAAGCGCTGTCGATCTTGTCGGACATTTATTGAGAAAAGACGAGAATTAATCAGGTACACAAAAGGCCGGACTTTCGTCCGGCCTTTGCCGTAGTAATAATCAGAATTTATGACTCGTTCCTCCGTGTGTCTTTCCCGATGACGAGGTTTCCGTCGTCGAAGCGGGCTGCTTCTGTATTTTCTCGCGATGTACTTCTTTGTAAGTCTCAATGTCGATCTTCTTGTTCAGTTTGAAACTGCCGCTCTTGATATATTGCTGCGCCTCGTCCTTTTTGTATACACTCCTGAGCTGAGACTTTAAGCTTCCGGACCGGATAGCTCCGACCAAGGCACCGATCGCGGCGGAAATACCGCCCCAGAGTCCGAATCTGAAAGGCTTTTCTCCGTTGTTCTCCGCATAATCATTATATACGGCATTAACTTTGTCGGTATACTTATCGAATGCCGATGCAAAATTTCCTGCGGAAAGGTCTGAACGCATAGCGCTCATGATACTGTTCTGTGCGCTGTCGGTAAATACTTCGATGCCCTTTCCCATCGTTGAGAAAGCAGCATCTCCCGTTGCTTTGCAGATCAGGAGCATGATGCCGCCGTCCTCTGAGTATCCCTGCGCCTCATAGACATCATGCGCATACCTTCTGGCTGCGGAATCACCGAACTGCGAATAATTATCAGGGATCTCGCTGACGGTAACTACCGCAACATCCATATCGATCCCGTTGCTGAGCTGTTTCAGTTTGCTCTCTAACGCGCCTGCCTCTGATGAGGATAACAGTCCGTCATTGTCTATAATCTTTTTGGTACTTGTTGTTGCTGCAAATACAGTCACCGTTGAGAAGGCGACCAGAAGCAGCATCATGATCAGTGTTAATGCTCTTTTTTTCATAGTCTTCTTCTCCTTATCAGGTGAATAAATGGATCAAAAATCCGACTGCAAATGTGGCAATGGCTGCGATCGCAGCAGTTCCCCACGTTATCTTTTTCTTCAAGCTCTCGTCACACGGAAGATCTCCGACGAACTTGCCGGTCTGGCCGTTCATCGCAAAAATGTAGTTGTTGCCCTTCCATGTCGTGTTCATAATCCATACGGGCAGCAGCGCATATTTTGCGGTACCGTTCTTAAGATTAATGTTGCTGTCGGTAACGGCAACCGAGCTGTAGCCCGCAACCGAATCGGCAAATGTCCTCTCGGTCGAAGTCTTAACCCTGGCGTTGACGCGCTCGGCATCATCCTCAGCGGTCACATCGTAGCGGTCAGCCATGTAGCCTGCCATATATGCGGTCTGGAAAGGAACAGCCTGTGACAGATCGAAAGGCTCGAGAGACTCTGTCAGGGAGTCTTCTATCTTTTTGGAAGCATCTACAGGGATATTCTCGAACTCGAGCGAACCGCTCCTGAAAGCCTTATAATGCTGGGTTTCGGTAACTCTCCACTCGCCTACGTTAAAGCTGTTGACCGTCGTGCAGTCATACTGCATGCTGGCCTCCGCCTTTGAATCGAAGATCCAGTAAGGAACATATACGCCCTTGATCTCGTCGATATGGTTCTGGTTTGAGAAAACCGAAGGAAGCAGTTTTTTGCCCGAAAGATGCTTTGTATATTCTGCCTTAGCCGCCTTTTTGTCGAGCTTGAACGGAATGATGAGGTCAGGCTTCAGGTCGCCCTTTAAGTTGCCCATCATGACGATCGGGTTGTCGCAGTAAGGGCACTTTGAAGCCGCGGTGGTCTCGTCTGTAACGATCTGCGCACCGCAGGACTGGCAGCTGTAAACGGCCATACCTGCGTTGTCCGAATCGGACCATGTATCGGTGGAAGCAGTCTGCCAGGAAAGATTCTCCTCTACCTGGCTGTCAAGCGCCGCGTCGAGCTGCTCGAACATGGCCATGTCGAACTCGCTGTCGCAGAAAGGGCACTTAACCTTGCCGGCATTGGCGTTGAATTCGAGCTTGCCGGCACATGCAGGGCATTTATATTCTAATAATGCCATCCGTAGATCCTCTCTTTCTCTTAAAAAGATACGGGCAGGATCGCTCCTGCCCGAAATATATGTACCTGTTAATTATCAGGGCTTGGGTGTAGCGCAGTTGCCGCAGAAGTTACCGGTGTTGGTAGCTCCGCACTTAGGGCATACCCATGCGCCTGCGGGAGCGGGCTTGGGTGTAGCGCACTGTCCGCAGAAGTTGCCTGTATTTGTAGCGCCGCACTTAGGGCATACCCACGCGTCCGCTGCGGGAGCCTGTGCCTGCTGCTGGGCAGCCTGATTGAAGAAGCCCTGAGCCGCCTGAACGGTGCCCATATTGTTGACCATGTTAACGCCCATCAGACCTACTGCTGCGCCTGCTGCATTGTTAGCGGCGTCAACCATAGCCTGACCTGTCTGTCCAACGAGGTGAGCGCCTGCCATGCCGGGATCCTTGAACGAAGCGTTGAACTGAAGCTGCTTGATCCTCTTCTCATCCTCGGGATCAGCGGTGATCGAGTTGATGCTGAAGGAAGCCAGCTGGAGTCCTCTGGTGTTTGCCCACTTCTCAGCGAGGCAATCCTTAAGGGCCTGCTCGAGTTCAAGTGTGTGGCCTGCGATAGCGCTGTAGCGGATACCCATCTCAGAGATCTTCGCGAAAGCGGGCTGAAGAGCCGCAAGGAGCTCTGCCTTAAGAGTGGAGTCGATCTCGGAACGATCGTAAGTGTTAGCCACGTTGCCGCATACGTTCGTGTAGAACAGGATGGGGTTGGTGATCTTATAGGTGTAGATCGCGTTCATGCGCATTCCGATATCCATGTCCATGTTCGCGTTGGCGTCAACAACACGGAAAGGAACGGGTGCGGGAGTACCGATCTTATTGTCGATGATCTCCTTTGTATTGAAGTAGTAAACTCTCTGATCCTTAGCTACATCTCCGCCGTAAGCGATACGCGCTCCGAGCTCCTTGAATGTAGCGAGGATGCTCTCCCCGAGGTTGCCTGCGAAAATGCTGGGCGACGAAGAAGAATCATAAGTGAACTGGCCGGGCTCTGCGCAGATCTCAACAACCTTACCCTGGTCAACGATGATCATGCACTGTCCGTCGGCAACAACGATGCCGCTGCCGTTCGAGATAACATTATCGTTACCCTTATTTCCGCCCTTTGTCATCTTTGTACCCCTGACAACGAGCACATCCTTATCGATAGCGTCGCATGTGAAAAATTCTTTCCACTGATCCGCAAGTGTTGAGCTGACTGAGCTCAATGCTGCAGCTATAAGTCCCATAGTTACATTCTCCTTTCAAAATCGTGTAGCTTTGTTGGGTTTTCACCCACTGTTAAGTATTTTATCTGTTTTCGAAAAGATTTTCAATCCCCTAAGTGAGTTATTATTTCAGATTCACGAATCAGGGAACCTATTTCAAACTCTTCTCTTCCTGCTCCAGGGCGGACAGATCGATCTTGCCGTCGGCGATGGTTTGATTGAACCAGAGCTTCAGCGAATTTACCGCAACGGTGATCTGGTCGAGCTCATGCTTGATCTTTGCGAAATCATGCAGCTCATCGTTGGTTATCGCCCCGTCGACCGCGATATTGATGAACTTGCTCTTTTCCTTGTCAACGCGGTCGAGTGAGTTAAGGATCTCCAGCACGATCTGCGACAGATCTTTGAGCTGCAGCTCGGGTACCCGGGTCTCCTTACCGATGGGACATTCGTTGGCACAGTAATAATTGCAGAGTCCCGGATTTTTATAGGCCTTTGCCATGGCAACGATCTCATCGGGATGAGGATACGACTTCTCGCTCTCGATCTTTTCTATGCGGTCGTCCGAAATGAACTCGAGCAGGTCTGCCGCCTTCTCTCTGGTGAGCTCGAGTGCTTCACGGCTCTTCTGGTATATGTTCTTGTTTTCTTTGATAGATTTTTTACCCATTTCTCTCTCCTTATACGTCTTACAGTCCTTTTCCGATCGAATCCAAGGGCATCCGCCTCAGCAGGACAAACTTAATATACCCTGCTTATAATTCTACCTGTAACATGCCTTCTTTACAAGCGAAAATATAGCTAAACTGTGTGCAGATCAAGCTATCGCTCTCCCTGTTGACGGCAATAAAAAAGCCGGTCAGATGACCGGCTCGAATCTCAGCCTTATATCGGGCAGAGACTTAAGTGTATAATAATAGTTTTCCAACCAGTTTTCACCCTGCGAAGGGTCATTCACTCCGTTCGCGGGAGGCGCAAATATACGGAGCTTGAGCGTGCTGCCCGCAGGAATGTCCTTGCCGTAAAACGCCGGCATGAAATCGACAAAGGTCGCACCTGGCGCCTTATAGAACCAGCGTCCGTTGAGCTCCAGCATAAGATTGGCATTTTTAAGATCATCCTTAAAATTCGCCTCCGCAAATACGGGATTGCCCTCAAAAGCGAGCTCTATCTCCACTCCTTCGGCATCCTCGGCTCCGCCCCAGCGAAGCGTCTGCTCAAAGCCTGCGGCTCCGTGCACATCGCCGTTTTCATCCGCGCTTACCTCACCGATGCACCCTTCGGATACGATCCCGGGCTTAAAGAAATCATCGTCTATGATATCGCGGTAAACAGCCAGCAGCGGCCACTCTATGCCGTTTGAGGGATTGCCCGGGTCGGTAAACTCGAGTCCCAGCCTGCCGTCATCCCTGAACTGATACAGCGTGATACCCGCGCAGCTCCTGTCGGGGTCGTTCTTTACCAGCTCATAGAACTCCTTCATCATCGCCGCCTGCTTGTAGGGTCCCGCCACATCGCCGTCGGCATTGAGTTCCGACATCACGAGAGGCTTTCTGACTCCGTAAAGCTCGACGTATCTCTTATATGTCGCCCGCATCTGCTCAAATATGATGCGGCAGTCGGTAAGCTTATGAGAATTATTGTTTTTTTCCGCCACCTCATATGGCCAGCCCCAGTTGAGCGCGATATAGTTATCTATCGACCAGATATCGGTCTCTTTTCCGGCCTCAAAGAAGATATCCTCCATCTCCAGCTCAGGCTTTTCAAGGTCCGAGACCTGTCCCGCGCAGAGTATGATCTTAACCTGAGGCGCATGTTCGTTCAGTATACGTTTGAATCTTACGAAAAAATCTGCGATCTCACGGTACGACGAGCGTTTGGTATATGAGAACCAGTCTCCCGTGCACTCATGGTTAAGTCTCAGCATCATCCTGCCGTAGGGCTTTAAATCCTCCGCTATCGCGGCGATCTGCTCATCGCTCACATGCGTATCGCAGGTGAGTGTCAGGATAACGTCCTGTCCGTGCCTGCGGATATCCTTCATACATGTAAAAGGCTCACCGTTACGGTCGCCCTCGAGGCCTCCCCTGTAAGGGAAATAATTGTCATAAGGATAGTCCCAGGCAAATCCCACATCCTCGCCTGAAAATGCGTCCTGCGCGCGCGCCGGCCATTCTTTGTCCAGCGGGTAATAGCAGTACATCAGATTGATAGCCCTGTGCGGCCTGCCAAGCTTATTCAGGATATAATCCTGGTCCACATAAAAGCCTCTCTCGCTGCCGTCCCCCAGATCGACCGCGCATTTTGCGGGCGTAAGCCTGATCTTTTCGATTTTTCCCATAGTCTCTCTCCTATATTTGGTGCCTTACGATGGTATACTCGTTTCCGCGCCTGTAAAAAGGACATCTGTAGTGCGGATCCTCCGCCATCTTGGCTAGATCGTCCTCGTCCATATTGGCCTGTGAGCAGTAATATTCCTCATACTCCTCATCGTATTCATAATACATGCAGTCATCGCAGGAGACTACGGTATTTTTCCGTGACATATTGCATTCCTTTCCCTATCTTACTTCTTTTTGCGGGCCGGCGCGGCAGGCTTCCGGCCGGTGCCCGGCCTGCTTCCCGAAAGCTTCCACTTACCGTCATGTGCTTTGTCATATCCCGGCTTGCCCTGATACGCCGGTCTCTCCGCCATTTTCCTCGGCGGTATCAGGCATTTGCTGTGATCGAATCCGATCAGGTCCTCCCTGTGACATTTGATCAGCGCCTCTTTAACCAGCTCGTAATTCTCGGGTTTTCTGTACTGTATGAGGGCTCTCTGCATCGCCTTTTCATGCGGTGTTTTGGGTATATAGACCTTTTCCATCGTGCGGGGGTCGAGGCCCGTGTAATACATGACCGTCGATATGGTCGAAGGCGTCGGATAAAAATCCTGCACCTGCTCGGGCATGTATCCGAGATCACGCACGGCTTCAGCGAGGGCTATCGCGTCCTCGAGCGTGGAACCCGGATGCGAGCTCATCAGATACGGCACGGCAAACTGCTCCATCCCGAGCGACTTATTTACGCGCTCATACATTTTTAAGAACGATCCGTATACCTCAGTCTTAGGCTTCCCCATCAGGGACAGCACATTCGTCGAAACATGCTCGGGAGCCACACGCAGCTGGCCGCTCACATGGTATTTGCACAGCTCGTGCAGAAATGCCTCTCCGTTCGGATCGGCGAGTATATAGTCAAACCGCAGTCCCGAGCGGACAAATACCTTTTTGACCTTCGGTATCTTGCGCAGTTTTCGCAGCAGTTCGAGATAGTCCTTATGATCGGCATGCACGTTTTTGCAGACCTCGGGGAACAGGCACTGCTTGTTGGGACAGACGCCTTTTGTCAACTGCTTTGAACATGCGGGACCCCTGAAATTGGCCGTAGGGCCGCCCACATCATGTATATAGCCCTTGAAATCGGGCGCTTCGGTCATCGCCTCGGCCTCTCTGACCAGCGACTCATGGCTCCTTACCTGCACTATCCTGCCCTGATGGAAGGTCAGCGCGCAGAAGCTGCAGCCGCCGAAGCATCCCCTGTTGCTCGTGAGCGAAAACTTGATCTCACTTATCGCGGGAACTCCGCCCTCCGCGTCATACGAAGGATGATACGAATTCATATACGGCAGCTCGTATACATCGTCAAACTCCTCTGTGGTCAGGGGCCTCTGGGGCGGGTTCTGCACCACATAGCGGTTAAGGCCGTACTGCTCGATAAGAGGCTTTGCGGTCACAAAATCGGTATTAATATACTGGATATAAAAGCTTCTCGCGTACTCTGCGCGGTCGGATGAGATCGTATCGTAATCGGGCAGTGTGATGCCGTCGTTTACCGACGATATATCCCTTGTCTTATAGACGGTTCCCCTGACAAAAGTAAGGTCCGAGATATCTATGCCCGACGCGAGCGCATCGGCGATCTCAACTATCGCCAGCTCACCCATGCCGTAGATCAGCAGATCGGCGCCGGAATCGAGCAGCACCGAGCGCTTCATCTTATCCGACCAGTAATCATAATGTCCGAGGCGCCTTAAGCTCGCCTCTATGCCGCCTATGACCACGGGCACTCCCTTGAAGCGCTTTTTGATCATATTGCAGTATACTACGGTCGCGTAGTCGGGGCGTCTGCCCGTCTTTCCGCCCGGAGTGTAGGCATCCTGCGAACGGTGCTTTTTATTGACCGTATAGTGATTGACCATCGAGTCCATATTGCCGGCGCTCACGAGGAACCCGAGCTTCGGACGCCCGAAGACCGCGACACTCTCCGCGTCGGTCCAGTCGGGCTGCGAGATGATCGCGACCTTGTATCCGTGCGCCTCAAGCACCCTGCTGATGATAGCGGGGCCGAATGACGAATGGTCCACATAGGCGTCACCGATCACATATACAAAATCTACTTCATCCCAGCCCCGCGCGATCATATCCGCGGGACAAACAGGCAGAAAACCTTTCATCGTCATTCTCCGATCGAAGTGTATTTAACCTTAGAGGCAGGCAGGAACTGAGCGAGTGCCGCCTCGAAATCACTGCTCTTAAATGGCTTTGTGATATAGCTGTCAAAGCCCTCCTCGAGATAATGCTCTCTGGCACCCGCTATGGCATCCGCGGTCAGGCATATAACGGGAGTCTTTTGATTCAGCCCATTCTCCTGCTGCTTTATCAGATGCATGCACTCGGTTCCGCTCATCAGAGGCATGCGGATATCCATAAGTATCAGATCGTACGCGGTCTCTTCGCACTTTTTGAGAGCCTCTTTGCCGCTCGAGGCGGTATCTATCCCGATGCCCGTGGTCTTAAGCAGTCCCTTTACGACCACGAGGTTGACGGCGGTATCGTCCACAACAAGCAGGCGTGCGTCCGGCGCGGTAAACAGCGCGCGGTATCCGCTCCCGCGGCTCCTGTTCTCTTCGGTCCTTTTGCGGAACTCGGCAACGGTCTCCTCACCGACCGCCTTCTGCGGGATCGTTATGCGGAATGTCGTCCCCTCGCCGTATATGCTGTCCACGTCGATCGTTCCGTTCATGAGATTTAAGAGACTGATGACTATCGGCAGACCCAGTCCGGTGCCCTCGATAGATTTGTTGCGCTCCTTGTCCAGGCGGTCGAATTTATTGAACAGCCTGCCCATGTCCTCTTCTTTTATGCCTATACCTGTATCGGAAACATCGATGGACAGCTCTATGTCACGTCCTGCGAGCTCATATGATATTTCGAGCTTTACATAGCCCTTTTCGGTGTATTTGACCGCATTGTTGAGGAGATTGACGAGGATCTGCCTGATCCTTTTCTCATCACCGTAGAGCCTGTCGGGCATGCTCTCGTCGGCGCTCCATTCAAAAATGAGTCCTTTGCCCTCGGCCTTTGGCAGGATCATGTTGACCGTATCGTGGATCAGCGTGCCGAAGCTGTATTCTCCGGGCTCGAGCTCCATCCTGCCTGCTTCGATCTTCGAGATATCGAGTACGTCGTTAATGATAGAGAGCAGGGTCTTGCCCGAACTGTCGATGTTCTTTGCGTATCCGATTATGTTCCTGTCGGTGCATTCCCTCAGGATCATCTCGTTCATGCCGATAACGGCGTTGATCGGAGTCCTGATCTCATGTGACATGTCGGCGAGGAACGCTGACTTGGAATCATTCGCCTCATCGGCGCGCTTCTTTTCCTTTTCGAGCTCGGAAAGCGCGGTGAGCAGCAGCTTGTAATCGGGTGTCTCCACTCCTATGTAGAAAACATACAGTCCTATGGCGGCTCCGAAATAATTGATCAAAATGCCCGTTTTGTTGAACAGCTCGAGCACGATGCAGGAGATCGTGAGCATAAACGCGCCTACCGCGGTGATCACGGCTCTCTTGTCCGGCTCCCTGCGGTGCACTACGAACAGCACTGCCGAATAGAGAATAAAATACAGCTCAAACGCGAACGCGATAATGAACCTGAACCAGGGCACGATATTGAAACTCTCGGGCGTGCCGTCCAGTGTGATGAATTTGCGTATATAGCAGCCGACATTCAGGACTATTGAGCATATCATCAGCACGGCGTTTACATCGGAGAGCCTGCGCCAGAACTTCGAGCGCTCTTTGAAAAATGTCTCGGTGTAGCGTGAAAAGTAATAACAAAGCAGTGTATTCGCAAGGAACGTCGACAGATGCAAGGCCATACCGACACGCTGCGGCATGTCGACCAGTCCGTCCCTTCTTAATGCCTCATCCAGGCAGGTCAGCACCATGCCGATGAGCATGACATAGCAAAAAGCCAGATATTTCTTGTTGCGCTGCTCTTTTCTCGTTCCGTCGGCCTGTATGATGATGCAGAGTATCACGTCCAGTACCAGTGAGGCCAGAGTCAGTGATATATGTGAAATTGCCAGCTGTAAATGCGGATCCATCAGTTTCCTCCGTCAGTATATATCTATAATCTCAGAAGCCTATCTTCTTGCGGTCACCGATCTTCTCGCTGAATTCTTTGTCAAGCGATGCGGCTGTGAAATCCTCTTTTTTCAGTATGAAATCACTCCTGCCCTCCAAGGAAGCGCGGAGCGCGGCCTTTGACCAGGTGCGTTCGTACAGGTTTCTGACAAAGCGGGCGTTCGAGAATTCGCGTGCCTCCATGTACTCGTCGGTAAGCGCCATGAAATATAACTTTGCCTCCGCTTCGAGGTCTTCGGTATAAGCGAAATGCTTTTTAACCATCAGCATGAATATCTCGAACAGCTGCTCTCTCGTATAATTCTCAAAATGAAGCATGATCGGCATACGGCTCCTCAGGCCCTCGTTCATCTTCATCAGATTGTCCATATCGTCGGTATAGCCCGCCATGACAACGAGCATGTCGTCGCGGTGGTTCTCCATCTCGGCTACCAGTGTCGTGATGGCCTCCCTGCCGTAGTCGTTGTTTCCGGGCCCGCCGTCGCTGTAGAGCGCGTAAGCCTCATCGATAAAGAGCACCGAACCGTATGCGTCACGGCAGATCGACGCGGTCTTTACCGCTGTCTGACCTACATATTCCGCAACGAGATCGCGGCCCGAATACTCGAAGAAGCCGCCCTTTCTGAGTATACCCTCTTCGCGGAATATCTCTCCGAGGATCCTCGCGACCGTAGTCTTGCCGGTACCCGGAGCACCCGTAAATCTCATGTGTATGCAGGGTCTGTCGAGCTTTTCATTGCCGACCGAGACCTTTACCTGCGCAACTATCTCTTTTACTCTCTCAATGATCTTTTCCATGCCGATCATCTCTTCGAGAGCGGCATAGCCCTTAGAGTACGATCTGCCGAAAGCCACTACTTCCTTAACATCCCCGGCATCGATACACTCCGCGTCTGTCTGATCGCCGCCGTCGATCGCTTCGGCTTCTTTGCCCGCCTTTTTAAAGAGCATCTCGATCGCTATCTTTTCCGCGGTCTTAAAGCCGTAAAAGCGTCCGTCTCTCTTTTCGTCGTGAATCTTGTCAAGTATCACCGGAACAAGGTTCGCGATGGGCAGATACTCGCTGTCGTTAAGCATATTCCAGACAGTCTCGAGTACCACACATTCATTGAGCGGCGGTATCTTTACAACGCGCAGTAGCATCGAATCCTCTATGATCCCGGCTATCTCATCCAGCGCCTTTTTCTCAAGGAAAGGCACCCTGAACACAAAAACAAAGTCATCCCTGAAAGGCTCCATGCGCTTCAGGAATTCCCTGAGCTGGTCTTTCCTCTTATCCTCGAGGAAATAGGATATATCTATGCCGAGAGCGCCGTAACGCCTGCCGTAGCTGTTATCCCCGAGCTGGTCGATGAAATCGTCGACGCTCGTGCAGCCGCCGACATTTGACTCCTTGCCGATTATGATCTCCGCATGGTACGAGCGGTACATGGTCTGTTCTTCGCCCTCATCAGCGCCGTCGCCGGTCCCGCCAGTATCTCCGCTCTCCCCGCTGTTTTCACCGCTCCCGTCATCTTCCGACTCCTTCAGGTCGTTCTCGGTAACGTACTGCTTCTGGTTCTCGTCGCGTTCCTCGGGGTATACCCATAAAGTCCTGAGAAAATGCGAGAAAGACCCGATCAGCGTGCTGAAACCGCAGCCTCTGTCGATCGCGAACAGATAATTCTGCCTGATGAAATACTGCCTGCAGCCTCTCGCGTCAAGTACCGGAAATGTCTCGGCGGTCTCGGCCACCAGCTTCTGATACTCGGTAACACCGTAATACTTCATGATGATGCCGATCGTCTCATCGAGGATCTCATCGGCCGGCCGTCTGACGATAATGAGCTCAGGCTCATCCGCTTCGGGGTAAAGCGCTTTCCAAGCGTCGATAACATTTTTGCGGCACTGTACCTTAGAACCGGCCCTGATCGAAAAAAGCGCGAAAGTAAACCGGTGCAGTATCATCTCGGTCTCACCGTGCACTGCGATCGCGTCCTTCAGATGATCCCAGAAAGCACCGAACTCATCCAGCCTCGCCTCGGCAAAATTGTAATCGGGGCATACCCTGACCCAGTACCGGGGCATCTCCGCCGTATTTACGTCTTCGTTTTTGTCCTTCTTAAAAAACATGCCGCACCTCCGATATTTCTATATCTTTTTTTATTCTATCACAAATCGGACCGTAAGCAAAGGTCAGCGGCACCCGCCGGTTTCTATCGTCCGGGCCGCAAAAAACAAGGGACGGAAGCCCCGTCCCCTGTTTTGTACGATATTCGGTATTACTTAAGGATATAAACCTTGTCGAACATATCGCCTGCCGCGCTGATCTCCTCGGAAGCAGCGATCACCGCTGTGCCCATGTTCTCGTAAGCTTCCCTGACTGCGGGAACCGCTGCGATGATATCGTCAACTGTCAGAGCCCGGATAGCTGCCGCAATGTCATACTCGGGGCTGTTTCCGTCGCCCGCAGCGAGATAATAAAGCTCGGTGCTGGCCATGTTCCACTTACCGGTAGGAGTGATGAGCTGCGATATAAGCTGAAGCTTGAAGCCGTCCATATAATCCTCGATCATCGGAGCGTAAGCTTCGAGCATATCGGGAGTCGTAAGGATATCCGCGTAAGGTCCTATAACCTCGGGCGATCTGTAGAGCTGCGCGTATACCATACCGTCGGATGTAGCGCCGCAGTATGCGCCGTACGCACCCAGAACATATCTGAACTGAGGGATATAAACGGCGTTGCTCATGAAGGAAAGCGCAACCATCTCGGCAGCGAGTTCCTTGACATCGCTGTTGTCTCCCGAATATAACGACATCAGGAATCCTGCCTGTGTGTTCATTTCAAGAGCCATGGTCTTAATGTTCTTTGACTTCTCACCGATCTTTGCAACCGTTCCGGCCTTGTAGGTCTTGTTCTTCTTGGGAAGGCGCGCAAGCATGGAATCAACGGACGCCTTTCTGCTCTCTTCGCTTCCGACTACTCTGATCACGCAGTTTTGACGCTTTACAACGTTCTTCATGGAATTGCTCATTCCAACGAGATACTGCTCAAAGCCTTCGTCGCTCGAGATCGCTTCCTTGAGGAAGTTATACTCCGTGATTCCGTTCAGATACCACGAAAGCGCCATCGAATAGCTTGTAGACGCGCCTGCCGCATACTGAAGGATGCCGTTCACGGTGCCGGGATCCGAATAAGTGCCTAAGGAATACGTGGCCATCTGGCCGATGTAAGCCGCATTGTAGGGATCTGTGATATCCGTATTGTAGAGCATGTCGAATACGTGATCGAGCGCGTTCTCAAGATTGTCGTTGAACGCGTAGAACGAAACGACCAGTGAAGGAACTTCCTTGCCGTTTACTTCCTGTGACGCGATGCGGGCACTGAAGTTGTTGACATACTTTCTTGCGTCGTTGGAAACCTGTTCCTGTGTACGTGTCGTGGTCGACAGACCGAGGCATCCTATGTACTCGTTCAGATATCTTACCTGCTTCTTGTTAAGGTTCGAGATATCGAATGAGTATCTGTAGAAGGATACGTCGCTGTCAATGTTCGCGGTAACGATGGTAACGCCGTTCTTTTCGGTGCGCTTCGTATCATATACGGGAGCGGTAATGTCAAGCTTGCCGGGATCAACGGTAACAAGCTTTGCGAGCGTCTCGTCGTTGGTGCCTTCCGCGCTGTTCCACTCGTTGTAAGCCTTGGTCTGCTCAACGAGCTTCTTCAGCTCCTTCTCGCTCATTGCCGCCTTCTTGGCTGCGAGCTTCTCTGCAAGAGCTGCCTCGTTCTTCTCGGCAAGACCGGGCTCGGGGGTAACTGCATAGAGAAGGTTGTTCTTATTCTTTACAACTGCCTTTTCAAAGAGAGGGAGTACCTTATTCTCGTCAAAGATCGCACCGAGCTTGCCCATGAGGTCTTCCTCAAGGATCATGCCCTCGATGTCCTGAGCCTCAATTGCGCGGGTGATCGCGGAAACTGTGGATACTCCTATACCGTTCGTATTCAGTGCAAGCTCCTCGGCAAGAGCTTCTTCCTCGAACATGCAGTCAAGTGTTTCCTTATCGAGCTCCGACTTTACGATCGCAGCAAACTGCTCGTCAACTATCTTCTTGAACTCTTCCGCACGCGAAGTGTCGGCGTCGTAAGCGTATACAAGGAACTGACGCTGATCGCCGAGGGTGTAGGGCGAAAGAACATAAGCCGAGCCGATGCCCGATGCGTTGAGTGCCTGCATTATGGGAGAGGTGATCTCATTCTCATAATTGGCAAGAAGACTGAGCGCATTGTACTCAACATAAGAAAGATCGTCGGGAAGATCCCAGATGTAAAGGAGACGTCCCGAAAGATCCTCGGTATTGGCGGCAACGGGGAACTTGTCCTCTACGATGCCGTAATTTCCCTTGGGAACGTACTTCTCGGGAGCATGGAACTCTTCTCTTTCAAACTCGCCGAAATAGCTGTCAAACTTCTCGAGCCACTTGTCGTAGTTGATATCGCCGTATACAAGTACGGAGCAGTTCGAAGGATGATAGCACTCGTTATAGAACTTGATCAGCTGATCGTAGGTGATGTCCAGGATAGTATCCGGTACGCCGCCGCTGATATAAGCATAGTTCGAACCGGGATAAAGATGTCTGAAAACGTAATTGAGGGTGAAGGAATCGAGATCGGAAAGGGAACCCTTCATCTCATTGTAAACAACGCCGGTAACGGTAAGAGGATCGTTCACATCCTCGAGAACGTATCTCCACGCCTCACGGTAGAAATAGTTGGGGTCGTTTCTTACTGCGCCGTGGAACGAGCAGTCAAGATAATAATCCGCGCTGTTCATCAGTTCCTGCTCATCGAGCGAAGCTACATAGTAGTTCGTTGACGAATGCCAGGTAGTGGCATTGATGTCAGTGATGAATCCCTGCGACGACAGATCAAAGAAAACATCGAGTCCGGGATACTTTTCACTCGCCGCGCATACGGAATGCTCGAGAATGTGCAGTCTTCCGGTATCGTCCGAAGGCTCTGTCTTGAACAGGATACCGAAAGCGCGCTCGGGATCGCTGTTTACGAGCATGTAAACTTTAGCGCCGGTCTTATCATGCTCCCATACCTGAAGATAGCCGTCCTCGGCCTCTTCCGCGGTGAGGATCTTAAGTGTAAAACCGTGTGCCTTTGCGCCTTCAGCGAGCCTCGTGCTGATGAGCATGGGCGTTTCGTCGGCGCGTACCTTAGTTGCGCCGTCGCCGATGCAAAAGCTTCCGACTGCCAGCATGAATGCGATAACAAGCGCAGTCAGTCTTTTAAATCTTTTCATTTTTATTCCTCCTTATTTGAATTAAGGAATTTACTCCCGATGAGTATTATATTACGTGCAGATGTTATTGTAAAACTCAATTTTGGCTGAAATCTGATTAAATATTTCTTAAATCGCAAAATCAGAGTTTCCTTTTTCGATACAAAGAGACTATAATGTAGCAAAACAAACGTGATAACCGAAAAGGCGGGTACATAAATGAGTTTTGTCGAATTCGAGCATGTCAGGAAAATCTATCATATGGGTGAAATGGATATCGAAGCGCTGCGCGACGTTAACTTCTGCGTTGAAAAAGGCGAATTCTGCGTTATAGTCGGTGCGAGCGGCGCCGGAAAGACCACTATCCTCAACATCCTCGGCGGGATGGATTCTGCCACCTCCGGACGCGTAACACTCGACGGCGAGGAAGTCTCATCCTTCAATTCCATGCGCCTTACCACCTACCGGCGCCATGATATCGGCTTTGTCTTCCAGTTCTACAATCTGGTCCAGAACCTGACCGCCGTGGAAAATGTCGAACTGGCGTCACAGATCTGCAAGAATCCCCTCGATGCGATGAGTGTCATAGAAAGCGTCGGCTTAAAGGACCGCGCGCAGAACTTCCCCGCGCAGCTCTCCGGCGGCGAGCAGCAGCGCGTGGCCATAGCCCGTGCGCTTGCCAAGAATCCCAAGCTCCTGCTCTGTGACGAACCCACCGGAGCTCTCGATTTCAACACGGGTAAAATGATACTTTCCCTGCTCCAGGACGCCTGCCGCAAACAGGGCATGACGGTCATCGTCATCACCCACAACCAGGCTCTCACCGCTATGGCGGACCGCATAATCACGGTCAAGAGCGGCACAATCAAAGACATGCGCATGAACGACCATATCGTGCCGGTCGAAGACATCGACTGGTAACCCAGGCACCGGAAGAATAAAAGAAAGGAGGCGGCAGCCGCAATGAACAGAAGCATGTGGAAAACGACCCTGCGTGAGATACGCGCGAGTCTGGGGCGTTATCTTGCCATTTTTGCGATCATTGCGCTCGGTGTTGGCTTCTTTTCGGGATTAAAGGTCACCGGTCAGGCCATGGTCAAGGTTACCGACGATTATTTAAGTGAGCACAGTTTTTACGATTACCGTCTGATATCGACTCTGGGCCTTGAGGAGGCTGATACGAAGGCGCTGCGCCGCGTAACCGGTGTCCGTTCCGCAAGCGGCGCGTATCATGCCGACGCGGTTGTCACTAACGGTTCAAACGAAGTGGCCGTGAGCTTCCTGTCGATCACTCCCGACATCAACACTCCTTCTCTTACCGCAGGCCGCATGCCCGCCGCTTCGGGCGAGGCTGTAGCGGATGCGCGGTTCTGTTCCGAATCCATGATAGGCCGGACGATCACTCTCGCCGATTCCAATCCCGATGACAATCTTGAGCATTTCGCGCGCCGTGATTTTACGATCGTCGGCCTCGCGTACTCACCGCTCTATCTTAATTACGAGCGCGGAACGACCTCCGTCGGCAACGGCTCCGTCAGCTATTTCTGCCTGATCCTTCCCGAGGATTTCGATTTTGAGGTATATACGGATATCTATGTAAAAATGGATCGCGATCCGTATATTTATTCCGACGACTATAAAAACTTCAAGGACGCCAATAAACCCGTGATGGAGGATGCGCTTACCGATCGTGCCGGGATCCGCTACAACAGGCTTTATTCCGATGCGGACGGAGAGCTCGCGGATGCGCGCGCGGAACTCGCCGATGCCGAACAGAAGCTCGCCGACGCCCACAAAGAGATCGAAGACGGAAAACAGGAAATAGCGGACGGTGAAAAGGAGCTCGCCGACGCGCGCGCCGAGATTTCAGACAACGAAGCAAAGCTCGCAGACGCGGAGAAAGAAATTGCCGAAAACGAGCAAAAGCTCATTGATGCCGAAAAAGAGATCGCCGACAACGAAAAGCTTATCTCAGACGGCGAGAAGGAGCTTGCAGACGGCAAAAATAAACTTGACGAAGCCGCAAAGCAGATCGGGGAAAACGAAGCTGCTCTTACATCCGCCGCCGATGAACTGAATGAAAAGGAACAGCTGATCGCGGCCGGTGAAAAAGAGCTAGATGCAAATGAACAACAGCTGAACGAGGCTTTCACGCAGCTGCAGGAGAATGAGCAGGAACTCCTTACGGCGAAAGCTGCCATAATGGCCATGGGTCTTTCCGAAGAAATGGCCATGGCTCAGCTCGCTGAGCAGTTTTCCGCGCTCGATACGGCAAAAGCAGAACTCGAAGCCAACAAAACCGCGCTCGCGAATGCCCGCGCCGAGCTCGAAGCGGGCCGTACCGCGCTTGCAGCGGGGAGATCCGAATATGAAGCCGGACTTGAGGCGCTAAATTCAGGGAAAGCCGAATATGAGAAAAACCTGGCTGCTTACGAGAGTTCAAAAGATGATCTCACAAACGGCCGTAAAGAACTCGAAGACGCAAAGCGCGAGGTCGCCGACGGTTGGGCGGAGCTGAACGACGGCAAAGCCGAACTCGAGGACGGCAGGCTAAAGCTCGCCGACGCTAAAGCCGAGGTCGCCGACGGCGAGGCAGAACTCGAAGACGCCAGGAAAAAGCTTGCCGACGGTGAAGCTGAACTGGCAGATAAAGAGCAGGAATTCTATGACGCAAAAGCCGAATTCAAGGACGCCGAACTACAGCTCGCCGACTTTAAGGAGCCCACGACGTACGTTCTTACGCGTGACGAGAATATCGGCTACGCCTGCTTTGAGAATGATTCAAAGATCGTTGACGGAATCGCGGTGGTATTCCCCGTATTCTTCTTTCTCGTCGCTGCTCTGGTCTGCGTGACCACGATGAGCCGCATGATAGAGGAACAGCGCACCCAGATCGGCGTATTAAAGGCACTCGGCTACAGCTCCGGAACGATCATGGCCAAATACCTTATCTACTCGGGCAGCGCGGCGCTCATGGGCGGCGTCGGCGGATTCTTCCTCGGCTGCTATGCGTTCCCGACGATCATCTGGAAGGTTTACGGACTCATGTACGGCTTTACTCCGATCCGCTTCCTGTTCAATCCCGTGCTGTTTACGGTTTCCATCGCTGTCGCGCTCATATGCTCAGCCGGAACCACTTTTATCTCCTGCCGCTATGACCTCAGCCGCGTGGCTGCGGAGCTTATCAGACCCAAATCTCCGAAAAGCGGCAAACGCATACTCTTAGAGCGCGTCGGCTTTATCTGGAAGCGGATCAAATTCCTGCACAAGGTATCGATCCGCAACATCTTCCGTTACAAGGGCCGCTTTGTAATGATGCTGCTCGGCATAGGAGGATGCACAGGCCTCCTGCTGACCGGATACGGCATCAGGGATTCCATTACCGAGATCGCTGATGAGCAGTACACCAGGATCCTCGTTTACGATGAGATGGTCAATTTCTCCGAGGCTCTGACCTATGACGAAATAGATGATTTCAAAAATGAGTTCGCCGGGTCTCTCAGTGAATTCATGCCGATACTTCAGTTCAGCGCCGATCCTGTCGACACCGGCTCGATCCGTTCACTGAACATGGTCGTGCTCGAGAGCGACCGCAACTGGACCGAACTGCTTAAACTCCACGACAAAAAGACCAGCGAACAGCTCCCCTTCCCCGCTCAGGGTGAAGTGATCGTCACGCACAATGCCGCCAAGATCAACAATCTCACGGTCGGCAGCACGATCACCTTCAGGGATTCCGATTTCAACGAATACACGCTCAAAGTCAGCGGTATATGCGACAACTATTTTAATTCGTACGCGTATATCAGCGCCGACACGTATATGAGTTACTGTCCGGCCGAGCCGCCTTTAAGCATTTATAAATCCGCAGCCGTCAACATAAAAGACGGCACCGACCTGCATGAGGCCGCTGCCGCATTTATGAATCATGATAAGGTTGCGTCGGTGAATGTCAATGCCGACACGCTCGATATGTTCTCAAAGATGATGAAGACCATGAACTATATCGTGGTGCTCGTCATCTTCTGCGCCGCCGCGCTGGCATTCATAGTGCTGTATAACCTGACGAACATCAACATCACCGAGCGTATCCGCGAGATAGCCACGATCAAGGTACTCGGTTTCTATCCGAACGAGACAGCCGCCTATGTATTCCGCGAGAACCTCGCGCTTACCGCTCTGGGTGCCGCGGTCGGCATCCCCATAGGCATCTGGCTGCACAAATACGTCATGTCGAACATAAAGATCGATATGGTCACCTTTGACGTGCATATCAATCCGCCCAGTTACCTGTACGCGATACTCTACACCTTCGCGTTCGCGCTGCTCGTGGGCTTCGTGATGTTCTTTAAGCTCAAGCGCATAAATATGGCTGAGTCACTTAAATCGATCGAATGATCATTTCTTACTGAAAAAAGCGTTCAGTTTTGCGAGAAGCGTCTCCTTGTCGATCGTCTTTAACAGATAATCGACGGGATTCAGGCCGATCACGGACAGGACGCTTTCTTTGTCTCCGTGTCCCGTCAGGAACATTACCGGGATCTGCCCCGTCTCGGAGTCATTTTTCAGCATGGAAAGCACCTGCGGTCCGTTGGCTATCGGCATCTCATAATCAAGCAGGATCAGGTCCGCCTTGTTTTTGGCCAGATAGCTGATAGCCTGCACTCCGTTGGACGCCATGCCGACATGATAATCGTTCTTGAGCCATACATAGACCGTGCGCATGTAATTGATATCGTCATCTACGATCAGGACGGTCTTTTTGCGCTTATCACCGGTATTCTCATCGAGATATGTGCCTATCCTTTTCACCAGCCTGTCGATATCGAGGGGTCTGGGGAAAGTCTCCGTTATCAGCTGCTCGGGAATGCTCTTTTTGGCGATGTCGAACAGCTCGTCCTCTCCTATCAGGAGCAGGCCGATGTCGCGGTCCTGGATGATGTCTTTCAGATATACGAGCGATTCGGGTGAAGTCTCGAACTCCTCGCTCATGAACAGTACCACGAGCTCCATCGTCTTTGCGTGGTTCTCCAGCTCCTTTATCTCGGCGAGTGAAAACTCCGACTTAATGTTTACCCTGTCCAGCTTGGTCACAAGACTCTTTGCGAGAAAGCTCTCAGTCATGCTGACAATAACAACTTTTGCCGCTGTGCCGACAGTACCCATCTTTTCACCTCATAAGATCAATATTTTTATATAACCTCTTTGACCAGGGCGGAAATGCCGTCCCAGTCAAGCTCTGTCAGGAGCTTCTCAACTGCGGAAATGCGCTCCTCATCGGCAGGCTCAAACGAATATCCCCTCAGGTCGGAAAGTATCCCGTCCATCAGCTCGTAGTCCATGCTCTGCGCTATCTCATACATCGTCTGATAGGCCTCTTTCAGAGCCTTTGCGCCGATCGACGGCAGCTGCTTTTCCTCTCCGCCGTCGAGAGCCTTATCGAGCTCACGGTACATGCCAAGGAGTCTGCCCGTATTGGCCTCGATAAATGCCCTGTCGTTGTTCTTTCCCGCAGTCTCGAGCTGCTCCGCGAGCTTTGAAAGCTCAGCGGCTCCGATTATCCGAGCCGAGCTCTTAAGTGCATGTACCTTGATCGTATATGCCGCGATATCGCCGTCCGTCAGGCTCTGCTCTATCTCGTCGGCCTTAGTCCCCGCAGTCTTTTTAAATACCGAGAGAACCGAAACATAATCCTCGGGCGAGCCGCAGTTCTTAACTCCCGTCTTACAGTCGAGTCCGTCGATCGCGAGAAGATATCCGGGAAGCTGAGATTCGGGCTTAGCCTCGGAATCCTGAGTCCGCATCTTGTCCCAGAGGCGGTCGTATTCCTTCCAGACATCGCTGCCCTTCGCGTTCTCGTTCATCTTGTATTCGGTATCCTCGTCGATCATCGCAAGCATCACATCCGCGATGGCGGGGTCAAACCATTTACCGCTGCAGCGGACGATCTCAGCGCGGACATCCTCCTGCTTTTTGGGCACGGAATAGGTCCTGGTGCTGGTCATCGCGTCATAGCAGTCGGCTATGCATGCGATCCTTGCGGATTCGGGAATCTCTTCGCCCTTGAGCCCGTCGGGATATCCGGTGCCGTCATAACGCTCATGATGCCATCTCGCGCCCTCACAGAGCATCGGCATGTCGGTGATCTCCTTCAGGATCTCATAGCCCTTTACCGTATGCGCCTTAACCTCGGCGAACTCATCGTCCGAAAGTCTGGTATTTTTATGTATGATATCTTCGTGTATGCCTATCTTGCCTATATCGTGCAGCAGACCGATCTCATAAAGCATTATCTGCTCCTTGTCGGTCTTGCCGAGCCTTCTGCCCATCTCCGCACACAGCGCCGCAACCCTGCGCGAATGACCGTCCGTATAATGGTCCTTCGTATCAACGGTCTTAGAGAGCACCAGCATCATGTCGCGGCTGAGTCTCCTGCTGCGGTTGGTCTGTTTCTCTACCTCATTCTCGATATACTGCTGATAATGGAACAGGTCTATGAGACGCTTCGCGCGCTGCTTTAAGATATCGGGAACGAAAGGCTTGCGTATGAAGTCGGCCGCTCCGCTCTTAAACGCGTTTTCCTCGGTAACCGAATCATGGTCGCCCGTTATCAGGAGCACAGGTATCTCTGCCGTGGATGACTCGTTGTTCAGTCTCTGCATGACCTCAAAACCGGTGAGATCCGTCAGATGCACATCGAGCATGATAAGGTCAGGGATGTTATCCTTTGCGGCCTTAACACCCTCAACGCCGCTGTTTGCGGTAAGGATCGCGTATTGCGGCTCCATGATGCCTCTTACCAGCTCGCGCACGGTCTCGTCATCGTCGATAACGAGTATGCGTGATGTCTCCGGAGTATTTCCGGCCGTATCCGATGCAGACAAGGAAACCGGCTTTTGCAGCTTTTCCGCCGGCAAAACTTCCGACAGCAGTTTTTCCAGCTTCGCGCCGTCCACGGGCTTTGACAGATAGTCTGTAAAGCCTGCGTTCAGATACATCTCCCTCGCGCCCGAAACGGCATTCGCGGTGAGCGCTATGGCGGGAGTTTCGGTATTCTTACCGGACTCGCGCAGATGCTCAAGCGTTTCGATGCCGTCCATATCGGGCATCATATGATCGATGAATATCGCGTCGTACTGATTGCCTGCGGCCAGTGTGAGCGCGTCTCTTCCGCGCTCCGCCGTATCTATGCGGACCTCGGTCTTTTTGAGCAGGCTCCTGATGACGGTCAGGTTCATCTCGGTGTCATCCACAACAAGTATGCGCGCGTCGGGTGCGTGGAACAGCTCATGATACGAAGGCCCGTTCTCGGACGACTCCGCCAGCCTGTCGGAATAATCCCCGATCTCCTGCCACGAGATGACCTTCTGTTTCACCTCGAACGAGAAACACGAACCTTTTCCGTATTCGCTCTGCACCTCCAGCTTCGCGTGCATCAGCTCGAGCAGCTGCCGTGTGATGCTCATGCCGAGTCCCGTGCCTTCGATCAGGCGGTTTCTCTTTTCCTCTATTCGCTTATACGGGGAGAACAGCTTATCCATGTCCTCCTGCTTCATGCCGATGCCGGTATCCTCCACCGCAAAACCGAGCATGATCGACTTTTTGCCTTTTTCGGACGGAGTGAAAGTGACTCTTAATGTCACTGTGCCCTTCTCGGTGTATTTTACCGCATTGGTCAGCAGATTCATCACGCACTGCTTTATGCGGATCTCATCGCCGTGCAGCAGATGCGGAATATGCCTGTCCACGTCGACAACGAATTTAAGGCCCTTTTTCGCGGCTCTGTCCCTGATCATGTTGACCAGATCGTTTATTAAAGACGATAGATCGTACTGGACCGGTATGATCTCCATCTTGCCTTCCTCGACCTTTGAGAAATCAAGGATATCGTTGATCAGCGAAAGCAGCGTCTTTCCCGCGGACATGATATCCGCGGCATAGGTGCGTATGCTCTTTTCCTGCGATTCGCGCAGGATCATCTCATCCATGCCGAGCACGGCGTTGATGGGCGTCCTGATCTCGTGCGACATATTCGCGAGGAACCGGCTCTTTGCCTCGTTCGCGCTGTCGGCGATCTCTCTTTGCTGCCTCAGCTCATCCATATACCTGATGTGATCGGTCTCGTCCGCGAGCGCGTAGAGTTTACCGAAAGTCTCGCCGTTATGGATGATATCGTTTTCCTCGGGTCCGTAGATCCTGTCGTTTATCTCTATGTTTTTGCCTTCGGCTATCGCTTTCTTTATCGAATCAATGATCTCGCTCTGTCCCTTACGCGCCTCTGCCAGCTGTTCTCCGTGAATTTTATCATCGATCGAAAGTTTCGGATACATCCCGGCTGCAGGCTCATTGCAGTACTGCACTATGCCGTTGTTATCCACCGCGATTATGCCTTCGGAAATACGGTCGATCATCATTTCCTTCGCGATATCGTTCATTCCGAGAAGGTCAAACGATACTATCGCGATCAGCATGACGATAGTGCCTATGAAATACCCGAGTGCCGTCACATCATAGATATCGGACAGACCGCCTATATGGGCTGTCTGGATCAGGAAGAACAGACTCTGGATGCACACAGAAATGATAACAACCAATATGCTTCGCTTTGTTTTGGGTTTTTTCTCCCTCAGATATCCTCTGATCAGAGCATACATCCCGAGCACGATGTAAAAGAACTGAAGTGCCATCAGCAAATGATGGATCGGACCATTGCCATGCTCTATTCTGGAGAACAGCCCGTCCGTTCTGTACACGATATCCTTATAATACAGATTGTGTCCGGGCATGGTCAGTATGGCCAGATATATCAGGATATGTGTCTGCATCAGGATCCGTTTGAGGAATTCCGGAACCTTGAATCCACCAAGAGAAGTAACGAACAGGAATAAGAAGAATGCATACCAGGTTCGCCCAAGATAAGCGAACTGGACCGACATGAGCATGGAATCCTCAGTCTTCGAATTAAGCTCCAGCAGATATCCGAGGTTCGCTATCAAAGCCGTAACGCAGCTGAAGAGCAGATACAGGTGTATCTGCCCTTTCAGTTTCTTGAATATGATCCAGCTTTCAAATATCAGTCCGAATATGCAGAAATACTGCATTGAGAGCAAAACGGTACGCATAAGCCTACTCAGTTACCTCCCGTCAGGGTCATCATTTATTGTCCAGCGAAAACCGTGAGACAAACTTCCATGCATTTTCACATGAATGATGGCGGCACTCATGGATCTGCCCGCTCACACTCGCGAGCGCCGTACGGATCACGCCGTCCTCACTCTTAAAATAATTAACCGTAAGCGTGCTGCCTCTCGACTCATCCGGGATTTTCTCGACCTCATCACCGTATATTCCGTAAACAGGATTCTCCCAGCTGTCCTTATCCTCAAATCTGATGTTGTCAAAGCTCTTGACCAGCTTATTTACCTTAGCCAGATAGCGGATCCTGTCAACGCAGGTCTCGCTCTGCTTGGGCAGCTCTCCGAGGTGCGACTCTTCTCCTCCCGAATAGAATATCGGCACGCTGACAGTCATGTTGAAACCGGGATCGCCCATTGACAGCCCGAACGGATTGTCCTTTACCGGGAACAACGCGCTGCACGGCATAAGTCCCGCAAAGGTCTCGGGGAACTCCTGGAACATATCCCAGGTCTTGCCGCTGCCCATTGAGAAGCCGGTGGCGTACACACGCTTTTCATCAACATTATACTTCTTTTTCAGATGTTCTACCACCTGAATCGCTTCGGGTGCCGGAACGTCCTGATGATTCTCGAGGGACACGAACAGGAAACCGTATCTGTGGCAGATCTCCCACCATCCTGCGACATAAGTCAGATACATCGAAGAGTCTCCGCCTCCGTGGAAGCCCACAACGAGCGGCACGGGGCCGTTGTCGAAAATGCCCTTGTTATAGTACGCAAAATAGCCGACCTTGTGCGTGGGCTCCTTATAACGCATATTGCGTGGTGAAGTCGTAACCTCAGCCACTCCCCGCTCCTCGATCATATTGAGAGCGTCGAGATCCGGCTCGAGATCGATATGTCCGCACCACATCTTGTATTTCCTCACAAATGAACGGAAATCCTTTCTGTAATCGGCCTCTTCCTTTATCAGGAGATTCTCACATCCCGAAAAAGCCGCATTGATCTCGGATGTATTGCCTACGCTTATTATCGCGATATCCTTTCTCTCAACATCGGGAACAACGCTTAAACGTTCCATCGAAACCATCGCGGGCGTGATCTCGCCTGGCCCCCACAGGTACTCGCCGTCGATCTTTTTTAACAGATGCTTCGCGCAGTAATCCGCTGATCTGCCGAAGCTGTAGATGTCTGCCCTGAATATGGCGCCGCGGACGAAATACCCCTTAAATGTGCGCGTAAAGAAATCGGTGATCTCGCATATGCCGTCCTTATACGCGAAATTAATCTTCGTCTCTGCGATCAGCTCTTTGTAGAGTTCTTCGTCCGCGCTCTCCCAGCCGCCGTCACAGGTCGGATATACGAACAGCACACTCGAATCGGTAGCCGACGCGATGTCGGCAAATCCGCTCTCTTTGGCAAAAGCAACCGCTTCGTCTTCTCCGAGACGGTCCTCCTCAAATACCAGCAAAAGCGGAGCCCTGAAGCCGTAATTGTGCACCTGTCCGTCGATCGAGGTCGCGGGCACATACGCTTTCAGATAAAAATGCTCATACTCGTGCTCCCAGTACTTTCCGCCGTCAGTGAATGTTTTCACCTCAGGTCTTGTCATGATCCCCATAGTAATACCTCCTGTATATCCTTTTGCTTTATCCGCCGGCATCCGTCCGGATCCGGCTTAATGTATCTCAGGTCCGGCCGTAAAACCTTATCTCCGGGCGTTTAAGTATGCCGAACGGGTCGGTCCTGTACTCGTATGACCATCTCGCGCCCTCTGTCCTCCAAGCGTTCGGGCTCTGAGACCGTCTGTCATAATCGCACAGATGCAGCGGTCCGAATGTGTTCATGCGGTTTCCGAACGCAGTGAGCTTAACGCTGTGCCTGCCCTTAGTTATGCCTGTGATCCGCACTTCATAAGGCGCGAAAGCTATGAGTCCCGCTCTTTTTCCGTCAACCTCCGCAGCGATCGCCGGACATCTGAACATAGTCGCCGAAATAACCAGATCTCCGTCACCCGGCACATCGATGTCAAACAGATAATCGACATTGCCGCTGTAAAAACCGAGGTCCTGTCTTGAAACATCATCAAAGCATAGCTCCCGGGGCAGCGCGCGGATCACTGCGGTACTGCCCGCTATACGCACCCCAAAGTCGCCCAGCAGATACATGGCTTCGACATTTCTCGCCGCATTGTACGGCATCGTGACCACGATCTCGTTAAGGCCCTTTTTCAGAGGCCCGAGATGTACCTTTCCGATGTCGAGATCGACGTAATATCCTTCAGGCTCTGCAGTTATTTTATCTTGATTGAACAGTATCCCGCAGTCACCCGCATCCTCCAGTGCGAGCGTTACATCGGCGTCCGCGATCTCGGACTCAAATACATACCGCAGGCTCAGCTCGTGCTCATATCTCTTATACCGGTCGCTTGTCGCCCACGGCTGCGCCCATGCCTCTTTGCGCAGCGGATATCCGAGCTCCGTACGGATGATATTGTCAAGCCTCAGCACCTCTTCGGCAGGACGGAAATCCTCGCCGTCAAGGCTGTATTCCGCCATATCGAGCAGCAGAACGTCGGGCTCGTGAAGAACAGCTCTTACCTTCGCAGGTACGGGGATATCGGTCACGCCGGCCGGTGCCGGACCCTGTGAACATGCCTCCGATCCGGCATCCTGTGCTCCTATCCTCAAACCGCATACCGCATGCGATGCCTCGGTATCCCGGCTGCAAGCCGCATCCGATGCTCCCAAAACACCCGCAGCGTCCGCCGGCTCCAGTTTTAAGAGCAGGCTGTCCTGCTGATACATCCTGCGTTTTATCAGTGTATTTCCATCCTTTATCTCATACGGGATCTCACGGATATCTCCGGTAAGAGCGTCGTACAGCACCGGCCTGAAACTGCCCTTAATGCTGATCAGCAGATCCTCGCCGCGCGGCAGATCGACCGGTTCGGTCTTATACGCGTGCGATACGAACAGCCATCCGCAGTCCGAATCCTTACGCATCTGATAAATGAGATTCCCGGCTCTCATGCCGTTTTCCCTGCGGATATCGACAGTTCTGTATTCTTCCAGCGCCTGCAGGATATCGTATCCGGAAAACGGGACTCGCACGCATGCGTCTGATACTCTTTCGGGCTCCGGTGAAGGCTCCGCATCCATAAGCTCAGGCACACGTCCTGCAAATATCACCCTGCCGCCGGAGCGGGCAAACTCTTCGATCAGGCGCAATGTGGACGATCTAATGGTTATAAGATCCGGAACCACGACTGCGTCGTATGACATCCGTCCGCACACAAACCTGCCGTCCCTGACACCGTGGTCAAGATCGGCGAGCAGCGATTCTGAAATCAGGTCAAAATCGATGAGTCCGAACAGCAGCTCATTGATCAGCGACAGGAAATCCCCGTCGCGCTGCTTTCTCGCCTCACCGGTCCGGTCATCGCTCCCCCACAGCAGCCAGTAGGATTCGACCGGATGGATGACCGCGACCCTTACGTCCGGCTTGCCTCTGGTCAGCGCGGTATTCAGCCTGCCGAAATAATCCTCGATATATTTATACTCTTTGTACCAGGGTGACTGATAACCGATCGATGCGGGATAATCGCGCTTAGCCTCACCCGCCATCGCAGTCCATGTAAGATGCGGTACTCTGAGCGTAACACCCAGCGCGGCCTGCCAGTCTCCCTGCAGTTTGTGTCCCCTGAAATCAAAATAATATCCCGTGACTCCGTAGAGCTCGCTCATGATACCGGGAGCTCCGAGCTGATGCGCCGCGCTCGCCGCCTGTTTCGCGGTAGAAAACTCCCTGTAATCGCAGAGCATGTCTATGCCGGGTATGTCAAAGCCCCTGTACGAACGCATGGCCTCGCCGAGCGCCGCCGTCTGCGATCCGAGCGTAGGCTCCGACATCATATGTCCCGTGAGCAGTATGCCGTGCTCTTTGCACCATGCTCCGACATTGTCCGCGAAAGCCTCGGCAAAACGTTCGCTTACGAAATCGTGGTACTCGTATCTGACCTTCGAATACCTGCCGTCCGGCAGCTCCCAGAACAGCTCCGGCAGATGTTCCAGCAGACTGTGTCCGTAACGCTTCGAGAAATCCTCTTCAAAATCATCCGAGAAAGGAATGCGAACAGGTCTGCCATCCCCGGCAAATCCAAGCCTTTCCTTTGCGGGGAACTGCGGCTCATCGGTAAATATCGAGGGTATATCCTTTCCGAAATACTCTCCGAGCCTACCGTAATACCTCTCGTGAGTCACCTTAATGAACTCGTCTATCGCCTTTTTATCAAGTGTATTTACGTATGCTTCGTTGTTGAACCAGGGATTGTCGCCCGAAACAACGAGATACGCGTATCTGACGAAAACTGCCGTATCCGGGGTATCTGCTGCTCCACTGCCGTTTCCGTCTTTCAAGCCGGTCTCAGTCTCATCATCCGCGAGCATCCTGTATGACGCAAGACACCAGTTCTCCAGCCTGATCAGATATCTGCCGAGCAGTGTCCGCTCGTCGCTCTCTACCGGAGCGGCAGAGGACGAAAACTCTCTTTTCCCCGCGGCACCGGCATCCGACGGTCTGTCGGTAAGAACCAGAAAGCGGGATCTGAAACGGTGGTCTTTGGTCACCATACCGCCTGCGGCGCCCGAGGGCCATCTGTCCTCATCGTAGAGCCTGGTGAGCATGCCGCGTTCGGTAAAATCCTTATGCGCCTCTGCTATAAGATCCATGAACTCATCGCTCAGATACCTGTTGGTGAGTCCTGTTCTGACATGCAGATGCGCGCCTCCCATTCCCATGTCTTTGAAAACATCGGACAGAAAGCGGATATTCTCTTTTGTCATCGTGGTATTCCACGCCCAGAACGGAGCGCCCCTGAACTCCGGTCCCGGATCCCTGAATACCGCGTCCTCCAAACCGCCTGCCTTTTTATACGCCATATGCCTCACCCCCGTTCGGCCCGATCACGCACCTGCTTTACCCGTAGTTATCTTCTTTATCCATTTTCCGCTCTTAAGCCTCATAAAGCTCCAGAATGTCTTGATGATCTGGTCCGATTTGAGGCATACATATATCCAGAACGCCGGAAGTTTAAATACAAAACCGGCCAGCAGTCCGAGCGGTATGGAAATGACCCATAAGAAAATATTGTCTGTGATCATCAGCATCTTTGTGTCTCCGCCGCCGCGAAGCACACCCTTTGTCATGATGCTGTTGGTCGCCTGGAAAATGATAATCAGACTGATCGCAAGCATAAGACTGCCTGCGGTCCGCTGTGTCTCGGGACCTACTCCCGTGTAATACGAAATAATGGGGTTCTTTGCGATCGCGATGAATGCGGCCGAGACAAGTCCCAGCCCGAGACCCAGTCCAAAGAAGAGATACCCCTGTTTCATCGTTCCTTCCCTGTCTCCCGTGCCGAGCGTCTGTCCCGTGACTATGGCGCCCGCCTGGCTGACGCCCTGCACCACGACTGTACTGAGCTGCTGTGTCACGGCGGTTATCGCATTTGCCGCCACCATCGTCTTTCCGAGATGACCGATGATCACGGCGACCATATTGTTTCCGATCGCCAGAATACCGTCGCTTATCAGCACAGGTATGCAGATCTTGATATATTCACCCAGCAGCGACTCCGTTTTCATGAACAGGTCCTTAACCCTGAACATGATCTCGCTGTCCTTAAGGAACAGGTATCCGAGTATGCATGCAGCCTCGAATATCCTCGCGATCAGTGTGCCTATCGCGGCACCGGCGACCTCCATGCGCGGCGCACCGAACTCACCGAAGATAAATGCGTAATTTGCGCCCAGATTAACAAAGAATGCGCCTATGGAAACGAACAGCGGGAGCTTGACCTGTCTGACGCTCCTTAAAGCTATCGTGGTCGTAAGTGAAGTGCCCAGGAAGAAATATGTGACTATAGACCATCTGAAATACTGCATGCCGAGCTCAATGATAGGCTCCTCTTCGGTATACATCCTCATGATCGTGCGCGGAATGAGCGCGGTCGCTCCCGCAAACAGCGCGGCGAGCAGCAGCGTGAGCCTCAGCATCAGGCAAACGGTCTGTTTGAGGGCATGCGATGCCTTATCCGTTTCCTCATTGCTCATTTTCATGCCGTAATAACGTGATACCAGGACAGACGCGCCCATGCCGAGTCCCATGCAGAATATCTGGTAGATACTGATAAAAGAATTGGCCAGTGACGTGGCCGAAAGCGCCTCTTCGGAGAGTGACCCGACCATGATCGTGTCAAGCATGTTGACGCCAATAGTAATAAGGCTCTGCAGAGCTATCGGCAGAGCCAGTGTGAAAACATTTTTATAGAATAGGGGTTCCTTTTCAAATAATCTATATTTCATATACTGCAGCCATTGATATAATTTTTCTTTTATATTATACCACTCTGCAGAAAACAAGCGACTTATTTTTTGACATAGGTATTGTCAAATAATGCTGAATCCGAAGGCCTAAAATTGCGCATCATTTGAGCATATCGGCCAGATACTTCGTGAACTCGTGATCGGGCGTATCCTCGGTTATCTCCCAGACCAGGACTCCCGCCAGCAAATACTGGTCGATCAACGCGAACTTGCCGTCCATCGCGTCCGTGCATTCGTATGAGATATACCAGCAGAAATACTCTGAACTCTCATCGTCGTTCCACAGATACGCACCGCCGACCTTGTCGTTATAACCCTTGTGCCAGCCGTTCTCCTCTACCGGAACAGCCTCCTGCTCAAACTTTTGTATCTGCGATACGGTCAGGAAATCCTTGCTGATACCGTTCGGCACGACGATCTTTGAACCGTTGGGCGCCTTGGTGCCCTCTGCGAGCTTAAAGCCCGTACCGTAATAAGGGATACCGATATTAAGCTTTGTCTTGTCCACTCCCTTGATGATGAAATACGCCATCGCGTTCTTGGTGCCCGATACCGATGAAGCGTGTCCGGGCTGCTTATCCCAGTCTCCCGCCATATCATAGGTCATGATGTTGATATAGTCTAGGAACTGCGAGGCCGCCTCCCAGTTCTGGTTGGGCAGTGTCCATCCCGTCGATGATGACGCACAGGCGGTAAGCAGCTTTCCTCCCTCTCCGAACTCAGCGTCCAGACCCGCTTTCAGGGCCTTTAAGAGCTCGGGGAAATTGATCCTGTCTTCGAGAGCGGTACCGAATATCGGACATCCCTGATCGCTCTCGTCCTCGGGCCGTCTCTCACCGTCGTTGCTGCCCGACGGATACTCCCAGTCGATATCTATGCCCGCGATCCAGTCATATTGCTTTATCAGATCGACACAGGCCTTTACAAAGCTCGCCCTGCCCTCCTCTGTATACGCCATCTCGCTGAAAAATCCGCATCTCGACCATCCGCCTATGGAGATCATGATCTTAACATCAGGATACAGTTCATGATACTCAGCGTATTTCGCGAATATCTTTTCATCCGCCTCGGGCAGTGTGGACGCTATCGTAAACTCCGTTCTGGCCGGCTTTCCGTCGGCACGTCTCTCAAACGAAGTCTCTGTTTCCTCTCCGACAGGCACGATCTCCCAGAAAGCGTGATTGACCATCGTGACGCTCTCCCACGGGATATCCTCTACGTTTCCGTTCTTTTCCCCGAGCTTCCAGTTCGGGAAATATACGATTATCTCTTTGCCGCCGATATGGGCTAGGCCCTTATCCTCCGCCGGCTCCGCGCTGCTGTCCTGCTGAGTTCCATTGTCCGCCCCGGCATCCGCGTCTGTGACTGCGGCGCCGTTATCGTCAGCCGCTCCGGACGTATTCTCCGGCGCGTTATCGCTCTCCTGCGTATCCACAGCCGCAATACCGTTTGCTCCGCTCCCAACATCGGCAGTATCGCCGCCCTGTCTGCACCCGGCGCATAAAACAAGCACAATAAGCAAAATAACAGATACTTTCAATCTCATTCTTTTCATACCTACCTCCGTATAAACTAACTTTAGCATTATTCACGCAGGTATTCCTTTGCAAAATCTGTTATTTTTTGCATTATTGTGCTGAATATTTTGCTGTTTCTTTTCCCTGTACCGACAGTCTGTGATCAAACCGTATCAAGTAAAGGATAGTATACCCTGCCCGTCGATCCAGGACCGCTGCGGCACGTCATGGATGATATCGGTATCGCGATAATTTCCGATCAGAAAAGGTGAGTGCGGGTCGTGCAGACGGCTTTGTTCGAGGACCTTTTCCGTTTCCGCGTTTGCGTAGCAGTACCTGCACAGATGCCTGCAGGTATTGTAAGCTCCGATATCGCAGGAAAGATAGCATGCGCACTCCGCGCGGGCGCCTTTCTTTTTCGGCGCCGTGAGCTTTTTCCCTATAGCTCTTTCGTAATCGCTGAGCTTCATGCATCCGCTGCAGTCTGCCCCGTATTGGGCCAGTTCGTCGCCTTCGGCACATGGCCTGACCGTCATGCCGCATGCTGATGCTATCCGGATGATCTCTTTCCCGATATGCAGGCGTTCGTCCTTCGGTACTTCTCTCGCCTCGGGAAAATTGCGCCTGACCTTCGGATACAGATCTATAAAGCTGATCACGACAGTTTTTGTATATCCGTTCAAAGCCCCGGCGATCTGCTCGAATGCGCGCAGATGATACTCAGGCGTGTACCGCTCGGACAGGAATATCGGATCGTACCTCCAGCCGATACAGTCGATACCGACGATATCCGACAGACGTTTAAAATCCTCTATCAGCCGATACTTGTCCGGAACGTTCGGCTCTATGTCGCGTCCGTATGAAGTGAGCGTTACATACCAGAACTGCCCGTAATCCCGCAAAAGCTCCATGTACGGGAACATAGGCGCAGGATTCTTTGTACAGAAGCCTATCACATCCACGACCGAAGGATCGAGGCGGTACCTGCTCACCCGGTCCGGATCATAAGGGTTGCGCACGCAGACAAAGCCTTCCCTCAGGCGGTTTGCGAACCACTCTGCGTAGAAGGCCGGAATATCCGTACGCTGTCCCGTATTAATGATCATAAAAACTCTCCGTATCCTGCGTCAGAACCTCTCCGGGCATCGCTCGAGATACCGCGCGGGCCTGTGTCCGGCCTCACTCAGGAACTCATCGGTCTCCCTGACAAGAGGTGATACCTTGCGTCTGAAATTGGCAGGTATCAGGTCCTTTCCCAACACTATCTCAAAAGCCTGCTGCAGCTCGTTAAACGTGAATCTGTCAGGCAGCAGATCGAACACTATCCTGCCGTCATGCTCCGCCTCCCTGCGAAGTGTCAGGAATCCGCGGAGGATTATCTCTCCGTGATCGAATGCCAGCCCATCGTTTTCGAGAGGAGTATAAACTTCACGCGTGTGCCTGTTTTCAAAAAGCGTATCGCATCGGTATACGGCTCTCAGCACGGTCCCGTCCGAGGTGAGTTCGACGGTATATATGCAGCTGCCGATATTCTCACATCCGGGGTAATCCTTTGGCTCACATGTCTCGCACTTGCATGAAAAATCAAACCACTCGGCGCGCCATGCGTCCCTGCCGGTATGGACCCTGTATTCGGCACTGTCGATAAGCGACAGATACGCGTGTGAAATGATCCATCCCCGCGGGTCCCTGCCCGGTGCCCCGAATATACCGAATGCGTTAAGATACGCTCCGCTGATGCCGGTCTCCTCTTTCAGCTCTCTCATGGCCGTCTCTTCGGGCGCCTCGCCCCTCACCATGAATCCGCCGGGCAGCGCCCAGAAATTCTTGAAAGGAAATGACGCGCGTTCTATCAGCAGGAGCTTAAGCTTTTTTACCGCATCTTTTCTGAAATTGTCCGATGCCTCCTCCATGACGGCAAATGTCACAATGTCCGTCGCCACCGAGGGCCGGTCGTATTTTTCGATGCTGTATGCTGCCAGATATTCCTTTTCTTCGTTTGATATTTTCATCATGTATCTCTTTCTATCGGGTTATCAGGCGTCCCGATTTATCCGCGACGGTTACCGTAACCTCCGTCCCGGAATTGAATTCTATAGCGTCTGCCTCGATGCCGTCGGAAAAGATGACTCCGTTTGCCGGCATCTTTGAAGCGATCACAAGACTGTCGCCCGCGTCTACTGTACCGATCACGATGCCCGTCCCCGTAACGCGGCTCGGGAACGGTTCTCTGACCGTAAATACAAGTCTCCCGTCATCCCAGCTCCGTCTCTCGGGCTCTATGCGCCTGCCTCCGAACATCTCGCTGATCCGGCTCGCTTCGGCTATTACAGAGGCGTACCAGCCCGACGAACCAAGTCCCGTAGATACGATAATACCGCTCGATGACTGCTGTTCGGTCTCACCTTTGCAGGTGATCTCGTACCTGGCCGAAACATGCGTCTTATTGCCGATAAACAGATCGTTCACCGCATAGAGCTTCTGTCCGTCGTTTGTGCGGGCCATCGCCATCGTGACCGCTCTGGAGGCTGCTGTCCCTGCCAGCGTCTTTTTCAGATATACTTCAAAGTCAACGACCGTAAAAGGCAGCAGAATGCCGTCATTGCGCGAAGGATCGGGATTGACTCCGAGCAGCGGCTGACCGTCGAGATATTTGAGGACATTGACCACCAGCCCGTCACGGCCGAGCGCGACCACCACATCGCTCCTGTCCCAGAGCATGTTCGGAACAAAGTCCCGGTCGACCGTCTGCACCCTCGCGTACTCCGAGGCGATCCGGCTGACCGCCCCGAGAGCCTCATTGTAGATTCTGTCCTCATCAATATACTCGTCGAAGCTCATGCCCATATGTTCGATATAAAAACGGGCCTGCTCAACGGTATTGTAGCGCGCGACAAGGTCACTCAGCCTCGTCTTCTGCGTCACAATGACGATCTTGTTCATGCCTCTTTGGCTTATCTTTTTTTCAGACATATGCGTGTCCTCTGTTGTCAAATGTTATTATAACAGATTTACCTCTGCGCCGTAAGTGCCTCAAGCAGCTCGGGAGAAACATTGAGCGTGCCGATCTTTTCCGCCTTGTCGCCGATCTCCACAAATGCCTTGGCGATCAGAGCCCTGGGATCCATGCCGGACATCGCCAGAGCATTGACGACATTGGGATCCATCGTGTCGAATACCTTCATCAGAACCTGCATATCGTAAGCCTTTGCGTCCGACTGCTTGCGCTCGTTTTCGGTCGTCAGGTCGACAAGCTTGCCGCGTTCTTCCTCGAGCGCGATATCGTTTTTGACCTTTTCGGCAGCGAGCTGCGCCTGCTTCTCCTGAAGCATCTTCTTGGTTTCCATTTCCTTTTCCCTGCGCTGCTTATCCTTTTCCGCGACCTTGATCTCGGTATCTAGTTCGTTTTCCTTGATCTTACGCTCCTGCTCTATCGCCGCGTTGCGTCTCAGATAGATCGCGTCGTCCTGCTGTCTCAATATCTCCTCACGCGTAGCGGCCTCGAGAGCCTTACGGGTCTCGATCTGAGGCGTGATGGCCAGCACGGATACATTGATTATCCTGATGCCGAAGCACTTTAGCGTCTCATCCGCTTCGAACGCATCCTTAAGGATATCCGCCAGCTCATTCGCGCATCTGACAACGCTGCGTACGTCTCTGCCCGAGATGAACTTGGTCGTGTGAACCTTTGTGATATTGAGCAGCTGCTTTGCTATCGCCGCGGCCGCCTCCCTGCAGGTCTGCTGATACTGCGGCTCGTTCTCCTGATAGGTATAATCGACAACCTTTGATATCCTGTCGTAATCCTCGATCACATAGCTCAGATCGCCCTGCACATTTATGCGCTGGAAATCGTTGGTCAGTATCTCGTCATAGGTAAACCCGACCTCCATCGCCGTCGTGGGGATCCTGATGATGCTCGATCTGCGGGATGAATACAGCAGCGCGAGTCCGAGTCCCTTTGCCTCAACATTTCCGTTTTTAACCTTGATGACATATTCTGTGGGTTTGAATTTCCTGTACCTGATAGCCATGATCTCTCCTCCTTTTGCCTGAATGAAATGCTTTTTTTCCTGTCCAATGAGTTATTATCAATTTGATACTATCTCTTTGTGTCTTCATGATACTATCATATTGATAATATGTCAACCCCTTTTTTAAAACTTTTATCGGATAACCGCACCGGATATATCCGGTGCGGTTATAAAGACAGGGCCGCCACACCAAATCAGTGCGGCGGCCCCGTCTTTTGGAACCCGATCTATTTAAGTACCGATATTGCATCGGTAATTGTCTTTTCCAAGGCCTCTCTGCCGTATTTATCGACCTCGGCCTTATTCTTCTCTCCGTGTGTCAGGCACCCCGCACCGCCGATACAGCCGCCGATGCAGGCCATACCTTCGATGAAATTGGCGTCAAGCACACCCTTTTTCTTTTTCAGGAGGGCAAGCGAACACTCCTCTATGCCGTTGCATACACAGGCCTTGAGCTCGAAATCCGTCTCACCGTGCTCCTTCATTGCCTGGGCAACTGCATCGGAAAGGCCTCCGGATCTGGCAAATATGCGGCCGAAGAAGGACGCGTTGTCGAGAGCGGTCTCGCCGAGCGTCGTGATATCTATATCCTTTGAATCAAACAGTGCCTGCAGCTCTTCAAAGGTCATGACCACATCCACATAATCCCTGACCTTTTCCTTCTGCGCTTCGGCCTTTTTCGCGGTGCACGGTCCTATGAACACTACTTTGCATTTGGCGTCACGGTCCTTCAGATATTTTGCGATCGTCGCCATCGGCGAAAGGTTATGTGAAATGAAAGGAACCAGTTCGGGATGCTTTTTTTCGATGAAGCTGACAAACGCGGGACAGCACGAGCTGGTCAGGAAGCCTTTTTCCACGAGCTCGCGGCTTTCGGCGTCGGCAACCATATCAGCGCCCAGCGCTGCCTCGATTACCGTATGGAAGCCCAGCTGTTTCAGGCCTGTTATGACCTGACCGATCTTAGCATATGAGAACTGGCTGGAGATTGAAGGCGCCACGACAGCATATACTTTGTATTTTTTGTTGCCGCCGCTCTTTTTGATCATATCGATCGCGTCGAGGATATAGGATTTTTCCATTATGGCGCCGAAAGGACACTGATATACGCACGTTCCGCAGGAAATGCATTTACTGTTGTCGATCGCGGCTGCCTTGTCCTCGTTCATCTTGATGGCCTTGATCTTGCATGCGTTCTCACAGGGACGCTTAAGACATATTATCGCGGAATAAGGGCAGACCTTGGCGCACGAACCGCACTCCTTGCACTTTGATTTATCTATGTGCGCCACATGGTTCTGGTCGAGCGTGATCGCCCCGAACTTACAGGCGTCGATACAGCGGTGCGCGAGGCATCCCCTGCAGGCGCTCGTAATATCGTAACCGCCCATAGGGCACTCATCGCAGGCGATATCTATGACCTCGATAACGTTCGGGTTATCCTTGTTGCCGCCCATCGCCAGCTTTACGCGCTCGCCGAGGATCGCGCGCTCTTTGTATACGCAGCAGCGCATGGTCGGTACTTTGCCGGGCACGATCCTTAAGGGGATGTCCATCACGTTCTCGAGCAGAGTATCATCCCACGCGCAGCGCGCCACTTCGCGCAATACCTTATATTTCAGATGCTGAACCTTGGTATCGAATTTGTACATAGATTAGCTCCTTAAAAATAACTGACCTTTATACGCTTACCCATCTGTTTGAGACACCCCGACAGCTCCTCGACCAGGTTCATCTTGATGTTGAAATTGATCGGAAGATCGGGATTCTGATGCGCGGGGTTAACCGCCCGGCCGACATAAAAATTAATGTCGGTAGCCTCCTCGAACAGCAGTCTCGAGATCAGCGACGCTCCGTCACGCTTAAAGTTCCATTCTTCGTACAGTTTGTTGTCGCCGAGCACGTCCTTTGCGTATTCGATGACTTTGTTGACCGTGATGACGCCCTCGGTAACCAGGTCAACGCCCTCTATCTCGGCGATCGGAGGTATGTCGCTCCGCTCGAAGGAGAGGCTCGCGCGCAGAGGCTTCCCGAGATAATTGGCCGCGATCGATGATGTGGTACCACCGCAGATGATATGCTTTCCCTCCTTTGAGAAAAACAGCGACATCATGCGGTCACAGTCGTCCCTGTTCTTCGGAGGTCCGAACAGTATGTTCATCGGCTCACGCCTGCGGATCTTGACCACGCAGGCGGATGCGTCGTCTCCGGGATGATAGCCGTACTCCTTGTTGACTTCGTCTATCAGCATCGTGGCCAGGGTCTTCGCAGTATATCCCGCTATGGACATGCACCTCATGAATTCGGCGATGTCTTCCCATTTCCAGCCGAAGTTATACGCCAGTCCTATGCCCGCATGCGGACAGCCGTCGCTCATGGCGACCATAATATCGCCCTCCTGGAGTTTTACGACACTCTTCAGTACATTTTTATCGCATATGTTCAGCTCCGTTTTGGGGTAGTCATAGATCTCGCCGTCCCGTATGAATATCACCGCGGGATTGTCGAACTGGATGATCTCGGCAGTCTCGTTGTTTATCAGATGAATGATGGTAAATGTGGAATAAGCCACGCCGCGGACGGAACAGATCGGAAGAGTCGCCGCGATAGTAGCAACGCACTCCTCGAGCCTGATGCCTTCCGCCAGCATCGTGGATATTATCTTTGATGTAAGAGTGGAAAGAATACTGGCCTTCACACCGCTGCCGAGCCCGTCGGCGAGCACGATCACCGAAGAAGAGTCATCCTGCTCGACAATGTCGATATGATCGCCGCAGAGCTGCTCGCCTTCGTGGTTTATGCTCTTCCATCCTATGTCGGCACACAGATTATTCATCACTGATCGACTCCTTCAATTTGGTCAGGGCGATCTTGGTTTCGGCTGCGGTCTCTCCGAGCAGCGAAGCGATCTCCTGAACGATCCTCATCTGTTTATCTACGACTTTGTCCGCGATCTCTACGGTCTGTCTGCTGATATCTTCTTTTTTCTCTCTTTGAGTCTCCTCCTCGGTCACATCTCTCAATACACCGAGCAGGATCTTGTAATCCTTATCGTAAACTATGGTCTTTTCGACATATCTGCCGTACTCAGCCAGGTATTCTTTTTTGTTCCTCATGGACCTGCCCGTAGACAATACCTGAGCGAAATCCTTCGGATCGAGGACTCGTACCACCTGGTCTCCCAGGATATCCTCCGAGGAACGGAGATTAAGTATCCTGCGCGCCGCGGCATTGACCTGCTGGACCTCAAGCTTCTCGTTAAGTATTATCAGGCCGTTCGGCGTATTTCTCGCGATGGTATCCGAGAGATTCTCCGCCTTTTCTTTGAGGTACGGCAGGCACATGGATATCTCTGCCTTGCCCTGCAGGATCGCTATCGCCTTTTCGCGGCAGGTATTGTATCCGCAGGATCCACAGTTTAGCTCGTCTTCAGGCTTTACCTTGCCCATCTGCAGCAGCGTCTCGCGGATGTCGTCCTCGCCGGGAATATCGGCACGCTGCTCGATGATCTCAAATACCTTCGACATGTCTCTCTTTGAGGGCTGATCGACGGCAAAATCCTGCGCTCCGGCATAGTCAGCCACCGAAACATAACCCTTTATCGGCGAGCGGTGATACTTCTCCATAACGGGTCCGCCGATGCAGCTGCCCGAGCATGCCGACATCTCTATAAAGCAGTTATGCACGTTGCCGGACTCGATATCCCTCAGAGCCGACATGCAGTTTTCCACGCCGTCAACCGCCAGATAATTGTAATCCGGGTTATCGAGCGCCATCGTCTTTAAGATGCCGCCGGTCGTCGGGAAGAACCTCGCCCTGCTGTTCTCATCGCTGTCCGCGCGCTGCTCGGGTGTTATGCCCTCGGCTTTGAACCATGCCGTCAGCTCGTCGAAAGTGAGAGCCGCGTCAACGATGCCTTCGTAATGCTCGGCTTCGTCGAGCTTTGCTATGCAGGGGCCGATAAAGACCGTTTTGGCATTGGGGATGCGCCTCTTGATATCCTTGCAGTGAGCCTGCATCGGAGAGACCACATCCGCCAGATACGGTACGAGTGTCGGAAAATACTTCTGTATCAGGAGGTTGACCGAATGGCAGCACGAAGATATGACAACATCCCTTTTTTCTTCGTTCAGCAGTCTTTCATATTCGGTCTTGACCATGGTCGCGCCCAAGGCGGTTTCCTCAGCATCGTAAAAACCGAGCTTTTTGAGCGCGTCACGCATGGCTTCGATGCCCACGTCGTCGTAGTTGGCGACGAACGAAGGCGCGAGACTGACGACCACCGGATCGCCGGTCTGCATCAGGACCTTTACTCTCTCGGTCTCATCTGCTATCTGTTTGGCATTCTGGGGACAGACCACGAAACAGTGACCGCACATAATGCACTCATTTCCGATGATGTAAGCCTGGTTGCCCGAAAAACGGATAGACTTCACCGGACAGTTCCGGATACATTTATAACAGTTTTTGCAGTTCGATTTCTTAAGTGTCAGACACTCCATATATCATTTCACCTTTTTCAGTACATGCTCTTCAAAGAACTCCCTGACCGTATCGGGCGAAACCGAGAAAAACTCGTCATCCGCGGTAACGCATACCCCCTGCTGGCATTTGCCCATGCAGAAGGTTCCGGAAAGCTCGATCCTGTCGCCGATCCCCGCTTCCCGGATCAGGTCCTGCAGCTGCTCGACGACAGGTCTGGAGCCCTTTATGTGGCATGAAGAACCGATACACACTGTGACTTTCATGCTTATTCTCCTTAATGCTTATACGTAATCTACCACGTCGATCCACGAGAGCAGGAACTCACGCTCACGCTCGTTGCCCTTGACCGACTGGGAAGCCGCAACGATCGGCATCCATTTCTGGACATACTGCTTCGCGGTATCGCTCTTTTCGCAGAACAGATCGAGGTATCTCTTTGCCGTGTCCGTATCGCCGTCCAGCGAGAACAGCAGGAAGGTCCTTGCCGCATCGGCTGAGGCATTGCCCTGTGTGGCATGCGCCCAGTCAAGAATATAAGGAGTACCGTCATCCGTTATGATGATGTTCGAAGGGTTATAGTCACCGTGGCAGACCTTATTGTGCTTAGGCATGGACTCAAGCCTCGTATGCAGGTCGTAACGGACCGTCGCCGACAGGTCTGTTTGGCTGATCTTCGAGTTCATCTTGTCCTTGAGCTTGTTCAGGCCGGGGCATGTCTTCGAATGCATCAGCAGCTGAAGATCGACAAACAGGTTCAGATACTCTTCCTTTTTGTCGGGATTCTCCTGCATCAGCTGGGCCAGCGTCTTGCCCTTGATGTACTCGGTGATGATGGTCCATTTGCCGTCCGTCATCGTAACTCCGAGGATCTTGGGGATATTAAGCCCGGTCTCCTCTATGCGCGCCTGGTTCAGCGCCTCGTTCAAAACGTCCGCTTTTGAATACGACTTGTCAAAAACCTTGAGGACCCTGTCGCCGTCGCGGTAGATTGTCTTATTCTTTCTGACTGCAATGATTCTGTCTTCGCTCATTCTGCATCCCTCCTATTATTTCTTCTTGCCGTAATATGCGTTAAGATACATCTGTTTGATCTCGCTCATCAGCGGATAGCGGGGATTCGCGCCCGTGCACTGATCGTCGAATGCCTGCTCCGTCATATCGTCCAGACGGTCGAGGAAATCCTTTTCGTCGGCGACATAATCCTTTATCGCAGGCTTGATGCCTACCTTAGCCTTCAGGTCATTGACTGCCTTGATGAGCTTTTCGAGCTTCTCTTCGTCGGTCTTGCCGCCGAGCTTTAAGGCATCCGCAACCATCGCGTAGCGCGCGAGTGTATGAGGATGATCGTACTGGCTGAATGTGCCCATCTTGGTGGGAACCTCCGATGCGTTGAATCTCAGCACTTCTTCGAGCATCAGCGCGTTGGCCACTCCGTGAGGGATATGATGGAAAGCTCCGAGCTTATGCGCCATCGAGTGGCATACGCCGAGGAATGCGTTTGCGAATGCCATACCTGCCATGGTCGCCGCGTTTGCCATCTTTTCGCGTGCCTCAACATCGCCCTGGCCGTTATCATATGCTCTGGGCAGATATTCGAATATGGTCTGCAGAGCCTTGATCGCGAGACCGTCGGTGTAATCGGTAGCCATTACCGACGCGATCGCTTCGAGCGCGTGAGATACGGCGTCGATACCGGAAGCCGCGGTAAGTCCCTTGGGAGCCGACATATGGAAATCGGTATCGATGATCGCCATGTTGGGAAGCAGCTCATAATCCGCAAGAGGATACTTGACTCCGCTCTGCTCATCCGTGATGACCGCGAAAGGAGTTACCTCCGACCCCGTACCTGCCGAGGTGGGGATCGCTACGAAGTATGCCTTCTCTCCCATCTTGGGGAAGGTATAAACTCGCTTGCGGATATCGATGAAGCGCATCGCCATGTCCATGAAATCAGCTTCGGGATGCTCATAGAGAACCCACATGATCTTGCCTGCATCCATAGCGGAACCGCCGCCCAGGGCAATGATAACGTCAGGCCTGAACGAACGCATCAGCTCGGCTCCGGCCTTTGCGCATGCGAGTGTCGGATCGGGCGCAACGTCAAAGAACGTCTCATGTACGATACCCATCTCATCGAGCTTATCCGCGATCGGCTTTGTGTAGCCGTTGTTGTATAAGAAGCTGTCGGTAACGATAAAGGCTCTCTTCTTGCCCATAACGGTCTTCAGCTCATCGAGAGCGACCGGCAGACAGCCTTTTTTGATATAAACCTTTTCAGGTGTCCTGAACCAAAGCATGTTTTCCCTTCTTTCCGCAACTGTTTTGATATTGAGCAGATGCTTAACCCCGACGTTTTCGGAAACGGAGTTTCCTCCCCACGAACCGCAGCCGAGAGTAAGGGACGGCGCAAGCTTAAAGTTGTAGAGATCACCGATGCCGCCGTGCGACGAGGGAGTGTTGACCAGTATACGGCAGGTTTTCATGCGGGCCGCGAACTCATCGAGCTTTTCCTTTTCGGTAGCAGCGTTGATGTAGATCGAAGATGTATGACCGTAGCCGCCGTCAGCGATAAGATGCTCGGCCTTTTCAAACGCGTCCTTAATGTCCTTTGCCTTGTACATGGCAAGAACGGGCGAGAGCTTCTCGTGAGCGAACTCCTCGGAAATATCAACACTCTCAACCTCGCCGATCAGGATCTTGGTCGTCTCCGGAACCTTGACTCCCGCCAGCTCGGCGATCTTATATGCGGTCTGGCCTACGATCTTTGCGTTCAGCGCGCCGTTGATCAGGATAGTCTTCCTGACCTTCTCGATCTCGTCCTTCTTCAGGAAGTAGCAGCCGCGATAAGCGAACTCCTTTTTAACGGCCTCGTAGACCTTTTTGTGAACGATGACAGACTGCTCGGATGCGCAGATCATGCCGTTATCGAATGTCTTGGAATGAATGATGGAATTGACCGCGAGGATGATGTCGGCGGTCTCATCGATGATCGCGGGTGTATTGCCCGCGCCTACTCCGAGTGCGGGCTTTCCGCTCGAGTATGCTGCCTTTACCATGCCGGGTCCGCCCGTAGCCAGGATGATGTCGGCCTCCTTCATGACAAGATTGGTCATGTCGAGCGAAGGAACATCGATCCATTCGATGATGCCCTCGGGAGCGCCTGCCTTAACGGCCGCGTCGAGAACGATCTTGGCAGCGGCGATCGTGGACTTTTTCGCTCTCGGATGGGGTGAGATGATGATCGCGTTGCGGGTCTTAAGAGCGATCAGGGTCTTGAATATGGCGGTCGATGTGGGATTTGTCGTGGGGATCACGGCTGCGATGACACCGATCGGCTCAGCGATCTTTTTCGTGCCGAAAGCCGGATCCTCTTCGAGCACGCCGCAGGTTTTGGTGTTCTTGTAGGCATTGTAGATATACTCCGCAGCATAATTATTCTTGATAACCTTGTCTTCGACAACGCCCATGCCCGTCTCTTCAACGGCCATTTTGGCAAGAGGGATGCGCGCCTGATTGGCAGCGATCGCGGCCGCCTTAAAGATCGCGTCTACCTGCTCCTGCGTGTAAGTCGCAAACTTTTTCTGCGCTTCCCTGACGGATGCAAGCACTTCTTCGAGTGTCTCAACACTGTCAATGATCTTTCTTTCCATAAATCTGTGACCTCCTTATATGATTGACTGTAACCCGGTCAGAATTACCTGTTTCATTTCGTAAAAAAGATAACACAAATACAATGGGACTGAGAATTGCGAATATTACAACGGGGTATTGCTTTTATTGATATGCCTTATATCGATACTGTGACTATTGATAAAAAGAAGGACCTCCGGATATCAACCGGACGGTCCTGTAGCTACGGTGATACTTTATGCGATTATATCATAAAAAATCTGATTTTAAAAGACTTTTCGCTTAGCTTTTGTCAATTCTTCGATAAACGATCTGTCAAGTTCAGAGAGCGTGTAGTCCTTTCTGTGTATCAGAACATCCTTATACACTCTCCTGCTGTCCTCGCTCACACGGGTTGTCAGTCCGTAGCGCTCCAGCAGGTCCTCCGGTATCGGCGAAACCCACATATAAGTGTTCAGATTCTTGGACAGGAGCTCGAACTGGCTGCCTCTTTCAAAAACATATATCCTGCTGCCTTTGTGGTCCGGGAGCTCGTATTTTTTGACCTCTGAAAATGACAGCGAGGGCACGTAAGGATCGCCGTGCGCTATCTCGGTGAATCCGTTCAGATCTCCGGCCGTTATCCGGTTCTTTAATGCCAGCGGTGATCCTTTGCTCATAATGAGGACATATGTGAATTCGGTGATCTGCTCTCCGACCAGACCTTTTTCGTTCATCATCTGCCTGTAATATGACTCATACTGCTCGCTGTATCGAAGGATGCCGAGCTTGAAATCGTCCTTGATCAGGTTGTTGATCACGCGGTAGGCATTGGTCTCCTTATAGAACAGTTCGATATCCTCATCCGCCGCTATCTTCTGCGAAAACTCCGCAAATGCGGCCGCAATATAACTGGCGCGCGGAGCCGAGAGCGAAAACTGCCTCTTTGCCGTCGTTCCGTCCTTAAATATAGCCTCGATATCCTCGATCTGCTTGAGCGCCTTTTCCGCATAGCTCACAAACAGCTCGCCGTCCGGCGTCAGTGTCATACCTTTTGCGCTGCGGTCGAACAGTGTTACTCCGAGTCCGGCTTCGAGTTCCTTTATCGCGCGGCTGAGCGCCGGAGCCCCTACAAACAGCTCCTCAGCCGCCTTATTGATCGAATTGGTCCTGGCCACTTCGACGGCGTATTTCATGTGAAGAATATTCATAACGATGCTCCCGTGACATCAATATTTATATGACACTATTATAATACATCTTGCCCGCTTTTTAAGTTTTTCCTTTGATTCGAGATCTGTATCACTCCACCGTCCATTCGGTCCATTCGATATGGTTGTACTGCATCACGTCGTCAGCATATTTCATCCCGAGCTTCTCATAGAACGGAACCGCATTTTCGTTGGCAATGAGATATACCGCGATATCCTTTTCGCCGCCCGCGATCTCATGGGCCGTCTTCATCAGTGTCTTTGCGATCCCCTGTCTTTCATAGTTTCTGTCTACGCCGAGGTCAGTCACATACAGCCAGTAGCAGTAATCCGTAAGTCCAAACAGCGCTCCGACGATCATTCCCCCATCATTTCTCGCGATGAGGCTTATCGAGACATTCTTTACGAGTTTGGCGATGCGCTCGTTGAAGCGCTCCTTTGGATACTGCGAGCCAAGATCGGTTCTTTTCAGGAAATCTATATATTCCTCCGCTGATACGCGTTCTTCTCTGATCCTGACAGTCCCCGGTCCGCCCAGATAGATCTCCCTGCCTGTCCGGCTTTCGGTGTTTTCCGGGACGGGCTCCATGCCTTCGGGGCTTTCCGGATCGAGCTCCATATATTCACACAGGGCAATATATTCACGCTGATAAGCGCCTCTTTTTTCCTCACTTACATCAGCATATGATTCATGTTTTGAAAAAATATCGAGCGCCTCCTCCAGAGGTATCCACTCGGGCTGAACACCGCGGCGCTTTTCAACTTCGGTAAGATTCATCTGCCCTTTCCCCGTCACTTCGCAGACAAAGAAATACCCCGTATAACGGTATTCTTCGTAATACTCGTGCATGATAAGAAAGTGCCTTACCGGGCGGACAATATATCCCGTTTCTTCCTCGACCTCGCGTATCACACAGTCCTCGGGAGTCTCTCCTTCTTCTGTTCCGCCGCCCGGTATCAGCCACCAGCCGGAATTCAGTTCATGCGTAAGCAGTATCTTTCTGTCCTGTACGATGACCGCCCTGCTGCCGTCACGCGTTTTTGTATATGTGTCAAACCGGTTCGCACCGAGTATATCTACAGTTTTCATCGGAATATATCTCCTCTGTTTCTTACGATCATAGGCTGTTCTCATATTATATGCCGTAAAAGTCCAATCGTCCACTTTCAGTTTCTGCTCCTGAAAAACAAACGGCCCGGAATCTTGAAAAATCCCGAGCCGTTTGGTGCCTGTCAACATTATCACTTTCCTTACAGTATGTATATTCCTTCTGTGAACTCTTTTTCAACGTCTTTAAGCTCGTCTCCGGTATATATGCCCTTCTCCCTGATCTCTTTAAGATAATTGTCCCTGACAGCCGCGGCCTTCTCATTTTCACCTGCGCGGACATACGCGCTCATCTTGCTGTAATTCAGCTTACGCAGCGCCCATCTGCGCGAATCTGTCGAATATTCGGGCCTTGAGGCATAGGCATTTATCACAGCCTCACACCAGTCACAAACCCCGATCGCCTCATCAAGTGAGCCGAAATAGCAGTAAAAAGTGGTCAGCTTTTCGGTCTGGTTCGCGATCAGATCAAACAGGCGCGTACCGAACTCCACAGCGTTTTCCTTCATCGCTTCGAAGCCTTTTTCGAAGAATACGAGAGACAGGTTCAGGTCTTCGCGAATGCAGTGTCCTTCAAGGCTCGGGAGAACATTTACATGCTCTCTCGCATTGTCGTAATCCTTCATGTGAATATATATCCAGGCCAGAGCGTAATGCGCCTTATTGATCTTTTTGGTCTCGCTGCAATATCTGATGATATTGATGCCCTTACGGATGGCGTCGGTAAGTATCTCCCGCGCCCGGCCGGGCTCATCCGCGAGCAGTTTTTCCATATCAATGTAGTAGCTCAGTCCCGCAGCGCGCTGAACATACTTGAGCACTATATCGTAATTCATCGGATTCCTGCCGACTTCTTCGGCGAGATACTCGCATACTTTGAGCGCACTTCCGCCCGGGTCGGAAACATCTTCAAGCTCCGCCATTTTTTTGAAAACCATTTCTGTGATCCGATCGTCCTGACTCTGCTGCTGATATCCGAGCAGCGCGTCGGTCGTGATTCCAAGCGTCTGCGCTATGGGCACGATCATCGATACATCGGGCAGCCCCGCTTCCGACTCCCAGCGGCTGACCGCCTGCGGCGTAACTCCTAATATCCCCGCCAGTTCCTCCTGTGTAAAACCCTTGTTTTTTCTGAAATTCCGTATATTTAAACCAAGACTGTTTGCCATATGATCCCCTTTCGTTAAATTGTCTGTTTATCCGTTTCTGTCATCGAAAACGCCTGCAGTTCATTTTCTGAATACAGTGTAACCCTAGTACCGTAAAAAAACAAACAATCGGGAATTGAGAAAAAAACAAGCTCAGTCTTTCCAAAATCTATTTCGTGACCTCAGACCATGCTTCGACCAGCTTTTCCATACTCCATGCGGCGTTTGCCGGACTCGTGGAAGGCAGGCAGACCGCCTTCCTGCGGGTCATGTTCTCAGAGAATTTTATATAATACTTCTCTGCTGTTTTTCCGTTTACAAATATGCCCCGTATATCTGCAGAATCGAGGATCCGCGACAGATCGTTCGGTACTGCGTTTGTTATGCTGGCGTCGGACGATCCTTTGATATCGCAGGACGCGATCACGTCCCACAGCGCGATATGATGCTTCGCCAGAAACGCCTTTTTATCCGGAACGGTGACAGGCACCTCATCCGCAAAGACCTGCGCGATAACCCTCCAGAAACGGTTCTGCGGATGCCCGTAGAAAAACATCTGCTCCCGTGACTTGACCGACGGAAAACTGCCCAATATCAGTATCTCTGAGTCTTTGTCATAAAAAGGCGCTATGGGATGGATTATATGATGAATGTCAGACCGGTTTGAGCCGGGTATTTCTGTTTTTTTCATCGGAAAGTATCTCCTCATAATTCTTAATCAGTGTATCATTGCTGAGGCTAATCGTAAAGAATAAAACACAAGGCCCGGAACCCCAAAGATTCCAGACCTTGTGTTTTTAAGCCTTTTGGTGCCTGCACCGTGATCATTTACCTTTAATTTTGACTTTGGAACTCAGGCCTGCTGCCTTGAAGATCTTTTTATAACCTTTAAGCTTCTTCTTCGGAACCGTGATCACGCAGGAATCGGGCACCTTGTCAAATGCTCCGTACTCCACACTCCCGGACTTCAAGAGCTTTGAATTGATCGTGATAGTCTTCAGCTTGTCACTGAATTTGAACGCGTTCTCATTGATATACGTGATATTCTTTCCGAGGGTGACCGATGTTACCTCTGTTCCGGCGTATTCAAACATCGTAACCTTGTAGGTGCGTCCCTCATATGTGATCGTATCGGGTACGACAAGACCTGTGTGCGGGCCGCTGCCGTGTTCGAAGCAGACCGTACCGCCCTTTAAGTCAGCTGTCGTGACAGAATAATACATATCGCCGAGTATGATCTGGTCTCCGATATCCATCGGATATTTTGTAACTGACGAATCCGCAGTGCCCTTGCCCTTTGAAAGCGAAACCCTTATATAATTCAGCGTATCGGATCCGGCCTTAAGGTTTTTATATGCGGTATCAAAATAATCCTTTACGGACTTCGCGCTCGTGAATTCTATGGTCTTGTCCGCGAATTTGCTGACCTTCACGGTCATCTTAACCTTCGTGTTTACCGGAAGAAATACCGTGTCGTAGCCCGATCCACCCTGATAGAACGAGCCGTCGACCAGCACGGTCTTACCGGAGCTTACATAAACGTTGTACTCTTCATAGTATTCGGGGCCGCTGTACTTCATTGCGTAACCGAGCAGCTCCCTGCCCGAACCGGTCCACTTTTTGCCGGAATACCCGTTGTCGAGCGCATAGGCCTTCAGGTCCTTGTACATGAAGGCAGTGGTATAACCGATACTGCCGTTGTTTGTGATCTTTGAATTGTTGATCACTCTGCCGCCGATCAGCAGCGAAGGCTCTCTCGAATTCACATCCTTGTCCTTGATCGTAATGCTTCCGTCGTTGATCAGGTATGCGTTCCTTCCGATCGCGATGCCGCAGCCGTTGTCGGTGGTAATGCTTATCTTGCCGCCCGCGCGGTTCTCCAGTCTTCCGTGCGATGCTGTGTCTCCGTCTTCCTCAAAGCGCTTAACTACCCGGTCTCTCGGGAAAAAGCTCTCGACCACGGACATGCCTACACCGTTCTTTATGTCGAACTCCATGGTGCCGTAATTGATGAACTCAGCCTCCTGCACCTGTATCTCGGCGTCAAATGAACCTTCCCATTCGGCCAACTTGGCCGCATAGCTTCCGGCGCGCTTATAGCTTCGCTTTACATCCGAAGTAACCTTAATTGTACCGTAATTATAGAAACTGTTATGGTCGATCTCGATCGCCGCAAATTCAAAGAATCGCTTCTGGCTCGAGGTAATGTTTATTGTTCCGTTATTGACGATGGGCGACTTTGCATAAGCCTCTTTATGCTCCCTGTTCTGGTAGCCGTCCTCAATGCTGATGTGGCCGTAACCCGTAACGTTGATCGTTCCGTTATTGACCGATACAGTGTCTTCCGCATCGTACATGTCGGATTTCAGCGAACCGGGACCGTAATCGATACTTGAATCGATCCCCAGACCCATCTCGCCGTAATCCAGATCGATCACGCCGCTCTTGCAGTTTAAGAACAGGTCCGAATTGATCGACTTCCTGTAAAAGCTGTCGGTCGCCCTCTTATACGAAGGCGCAGTGATCGTTATCTTTCCTGCGTTGATGATGCAGCCGCTTACGGACGAATCGTTTATCTCGACCGTCGCGCCCTTCTGCACGGCTATCGTGCAGCCGTACTTCAGTTCCGCTCCGTTAATGAGCTGCAGCTTCGCGCCCTTCTGCAGGGATATCCTGATACCGTTGCTGAGATACAGGCCGTCCAGAATGAGCGTACCGCCTGACTTTACGATGATAACGTCATCGCTGTTATAGATATATCCGTTCTCCGGAATAATGCCGGTGTAGTGCCTGTCGTCCTTGTCCAGGCCGTCCTTAACCGTCTGCAGCTCGGTGCGGGATACCGTCACCTTTCCGTCGATGATGCAGTAACCGCGTTTATCGGAGTAATCCGTCAAAAGCCTTTTGACAAGCTCAGTACCCTTTTTGATCTGCACATTGTCAACGATTACCGACCAGTTTTCGCTGCTGTGCTTAAACGCAGAGTACCGGTAATCGCTTTCCGCGAGATAATTCTGTCCTGTGAAGAGCTCATCCTCATTGACGAATACAGGGTGAAGGGTCACGGGCTCCGTGATCTCTTTTATCGCATCGATCCTGTTTCCGTTCTCATCTGCATAATACGCGAGCGCACGCGCCGCAGCCATGGGGCTCTGTACCCTGCCGACGCCCATTAAAAACTTATCAAGGCCTCCGCCGATCGTATAGTAGCTTCTGCTGCTGATGACCGCATCCTCAGGGAGGAACAGGCACTCTTCATCCCCCGGCTCATAGCGCACGTTGTAAAGATTAACCGTTCGTGCAGCGCCTTCACCACCCGATTCATACGCCGAAGGGATGTCGGAGGTGCCGAACATAAAGGTGTAATCCTTTGTAAAATCAGCCGACTTGGACTCGCAGTAATAGAATTTTCCGTAGATCAGATACGTGTTCTCGGGAATATACTTTTTGTCCAGGACAAAATTACCGTCCGAATCGGTCTTCAGCTGTGTGTATACTCCGAGAGTCCAGTCATCGTAATCAAAGTATTCCGCGCCCGAAGAGTAATCGTCCATGCGGTAATAGAGATAACCCTTGGTTAGCTTTTTATTGTCCAGATAAAGGCTTATCGTCAGATCGTCAGCCGCACACTTGAACGCGGAATCCGCTTTTTTCTCGCTGCGCTCCCATTTTGTGGATCCAAAAGCGGCCTTGTAATCATCCTTTTTAAGCTTGCTGTTGTTTGTGATCTTGCCAAGATGGCGGCATTCGCCGAACGAACCGCTTTCTATGGTCTTGAGGCTTTCGGGAAGCGTAACCTCTTTAAGCCCCATGCAGGATCTGAATGCACTCGATCCGATCGAAGTCACCTTCTTGCCGAATGTAACTTTCGTGATACCGCTGCCCTCGCAGACATTGTTCGGTATGGCCGTAAGAGACTCCGGGAATGTAATGCTTTTAAGAGAACCACACTTTGCAAACGCAGAATCTCCGAGCTCCTTCAAAGTCTTCGGCAGCGTGATGCTCTCAAGGTACCAGCAGCCCCAGAACGCGCCTCCGCCGATATAGGTCAGGCCGTCCTCGATCGTGACCTTGGTCAGGTTCTCGTAGTTCATGAAAGCCTTGTCATTGATGCCTATTACATCATACTTGCTGCCGTGCTTTACCACCGCAGGGATTGCAATTGTTTCCAGACGGAAATTGCAGCCCGCGACATAGACCTGTCCGTTTTGTCCGCCGGACGCATACTTGGTCACATAATAGTCAATACCGTCCTCCGTGAACTTCGAAAGGGCCTGGTAATCTTCTACCTTCACGCCGTTTCCGTAATAAGTGTCCCTGAAAGCCTCTGCGGGTACGGGCGCACAGAGGGTCCCCGCCGCAAGCGCAAATGCCAGTACGAACGCCAGTAATCTGCCAAGTAATCTCTTCATAGCCTATGTCTCCGTTTCGTTTTGTGGTGCCTGTTAACTGCCGGTCCGCACTGTTAATGCGGTATTTCCAGCATGTCGAGCAGTTTTACGAAAGTGTCCTGACCGTCCAGACAGGTATCCGTAAGCCAGCCCTTCTCATTCTTCCATTCCGCGAGCCCTCTGTAATAGAACCCCTTCTTCGAGTCCTCAATGATAAAAGGTATCACGTTATGGTGTAAGCATTCCTTCAATGCAACAAGTCTGCCCACCCTGCCGTTGCCGTCCTGGAACGGATGAATGTGCTCAAACTCCACATGGAATGCGATGATATCTTCAATCGTGACATTTTCCTTCGCATTATAGCCGTCGATCAGATCTTTCATGTGCGCGTGCACCTCTGACGGCTTCGTTGTTTCACTGCCGCCCACGACATTCGCTCGCTTTTTATAATCGCCTACCGCGAACCATCCGAGAGTTGAATCCTTGGTATCATGCTTCAGGATATAATGCAGATGCTTGATGATATCTTCCGAAAGTGCTTCTTCGGCTCTATCGATCACATAATCTATTGCACGGAAATGATGAACCGTCTCCAGAATATCATCTACCGGGATCCCGTTTCCCACATCAAGCGTAGATGTTTCAAAGATCATCCTTGTCTGATCCTCCGAAAGCCTGCTGCCCTCGATACGGTTTGAATTGTATGCCATCCTTACCTGAAGCTCATGGTAGAGCCCGCCGGGCAGCTTCATCTCTTTTTCTTCGCGAAGCAGCTGAAGAAGCCTGTTATCGGAGCTCTCTCTCATAATAGCATCCGGCGATTCGCCGAGATAATCGGCAATCTTTTGTATGCTTCTTGCGGAAAGCTTCTCTCCTTTTGCTATTTTTGCAACCGTTCGCGAAGACAATCCAAGTTCCGTGGAAAGTTCAGTCTTTCCTATGCCTTTTGCCTTCAGCGCTCTTTCAAGTCCTTCGTATGAGATCATAATTGATGCACCTCCAAGTCTTTACTTATTTTATCATTTTCAGGATTAAAAGTAAAGATTTGGAGGTCTTCGCATTCAAAAAAGTAAAGATTTAAGTGCCTGTCACCGTAAATACCTATTGCTTATGGTAAGTCACACCTTTATCTATCCATCCACTTGCAAAATTCCCGGTCCGGAGCGTAATATTGCCGTCTGTATCTATTACTATTCCGTAGAAAAGCGGACTTCCGGCAGAACCGATCAAAGTTTCAAGCTTCATCAGATCACTTTCTGAGCTTAACGATCCGTCGCTCTGTTTCTTAAGCACCTTTTCGTCAAACAAAGCATCATCCCGACCCAAGACATCAAACTTAGTTCCGCTTATTCTGTACTTTTTATTCTCTTCGTCATAATAGAGCCTGATCACATCACCTGCGTCGTTTACATATTTGCCTAAGCAATCCTTCAGTGAAAGATCGGTATTCGCGGTTTTTCCTCCGTTGTCCTTATTGTCTTTGCTGCCTGGCTCAGCTTCCCTGAGTCCTGCCGCAGTCATGTATATATCAAGCGGATCCTCATCTGTTCTGATCAGGGTCGCCTTTTCCTGATATCCGTCCTCGTTGATGGTCCTCGTATAATAAAGAGTATCGCCTTCTATCTTATACTCCATATCCACAACATGCTCACCGTCTCCACGTGTTGTGTAAGAAGAAAGAACATTTCCCACCGGTTTATCATAGATTGCGGAGAAAAATCCTTCAGGATATGCCGGCCTGATCTCAAATGTACCGTAGGGAAGGATATAGTCTTCAAATGCCTCAAAATTCCCGTCTCCGTAATTGTTGACCGCAGGCACTTTCTCAGCTATTGCGATCATATAGTTGTCACATCTGAATACTCCTGTAAGTGATCCGGGATCAGAAGCATTTTTTGCACCGACAGTAACTTTAACGACCTTGCTGTACTTTCCCCACACGGTCTTGCTGCCGTTTTTCAGGTAAGCGCGGACCTTGAACTGGTACTCGCCCTCTTTAAGATCCTTCGCTGTATAAGTCCTCTTCGCTGTTCCGTCTTCACTGATCGTCACAAGTTTGGTAAACTTCTTTGCGCCGGGTTTCTTGACCATGATCTGGTACCCTTGCGCCTTCTTTGTCTTTGCGATGGTCAGAGTAACGCTTGTGCCGTCATCATTAGCCTTTGCCGTAACCTTTGCCTTCGCGGGCTTGGTTGCAGCCTGGGCACTGCGCGCCGGGAAGAGCCCCGCGATCAGCATAAG
>JAEEGF012067183.1_pt1 | contig 54589 bp, 49 predicted proteins | sample 9134171 | NCBI WGS metagenome assembly JAEEGF01 (sample SAMN16246542, study PRJNA631951) | gut metagenome | biome: gut microbiome; feature: rumen; material: AP-attached | host: Bos | place: Iran: Karaj | collected 2018-10 | reverse complement strand
TATATATAATCGGAATTGCCCCCGCTATAATCGGAATTGCTCCCGCGTTTCGAGCCGATCAGGCGCGAGAGCGATATATCGGTAAACGAAGTGAGCCTTCCGCCGGTGTGATAACCCTGAATATAACCGCGGTACCTATATTCATTGTAAGCATTGTAAGAACGGATCATATAAGACTGCGATGCGAAATAGCCGCTCGATTTGAGGTAATTAAGCAGGCTGTACGCGTTTTCGCCCAAAGCGAAGCACGCCTCGTCCACAATGCTTATAAGCGCTTTCCCGCCCGCGAGCTGCGGCGCATACACGGTCACCGTGGCGGTGTCGCCGGGTTTGTAGACGTCCTTGTCGGTCTTGACGCTTATCTCGCCGTCGACAGCGCTTTCGTAATCGTACGAAGCGGTCGTATACGAAGTGCGCCAGAGCTTTCTGCCTTCGTCGAAATACAGCGCCGTCACGCGCATTTCGGGGAGCCGTTCTTCGGTGAACAGTTCCGCGCCTTCGCTGCCGCTCGAGTGGCTTATATAGCTTTTGCCGGTGAATATGAGCACGGGTTCGGGGCAGTTGTTCATTTCACCGTATATGAACTTGGCGTTCACGGCGTCGCCCGGAAGGTACGCGTCTTTATCCAGCACTATGCTATACGCGCGGTCGTAATAGTCGTAATAACGGGTGTAATAAGAAGTGTCGTAATCGCGCGCCGGGACCGTGAATTCATAGCGCCCGTGCGCGTCGGTGAAGTACAGTTTGTAATAGTAGTAGTACTTTTCGGGGTCGTAATCGACCTTTTTAAGTTCTATCCTGCCGTCTTCAAAATACAGTTTGCCCTGTTCTTCGCAGGTCTCGATGCGTTCGTAGCGGGTGCGCTCCACGCTGCGTTTTAGATACATATCGTATTCCGTATAGGTGTATACGTTGTATTTGACCTGAATAAGGGAGTATTCAAGCGATCCCGCTCCGACGTTTCCCGGTTTGGTGGTGACCGGTTTGCCCGCTACGTATTCGGGGCATTTGGAACGGTCGAGCTCGTTGAGCGTGATGACTCTGCCTTCGTGAGCCAGCACGTAATCGGAATGGAAATACACGAACGACGCCGCGCAGTACAGCGAATCCACTCCTTCGCCGCTGATGTACGCGGAAGCGCTTACAGTCCACGGGTAAGTCGAGTTCGCGTTGACTCTGCCGGTCTTTATCTTAAACGTGGCGCAGCCGTTTTCGTCGGTCACTTTGCCGCCGGCATTTTCGAATTCATAACAGTACGCGCTCACCTCGTAACCTTCGGCGGGCGTGCCGTCGTAGAACGTGACTTTTATCGTGGCGACCGCCGTATCGCCGTAGAAATAATATGGCTTTTCAAAGCTCATTTCCGCTTTGATCACGGGTTTTTCTTCCTCGGTCACGCTTACGGACTTGCCGGCGAGTATGGTCCCGTTCGCGTCTTCTACGCGCACGTAGGTGTAGGTGCGCATAACGTTTTCTATCTTAACGCTCGCGCTGAAGAAACCGTCTTCGCTCACGGTCACGGGCGTCCCCACCGAAGAAAAACCGGTGAAGACGTACAGTTCTTTGGGCACTTCCGCGCCGTAAAGGCCTTTCAGCGTGCCCCAGACGTTGATGACGTCGTCAGTGAAATACACGCTGCGGTCGGTGTAAAGCGTGTTGATATAGTAATCGTTGTCGTCTATCCCCGGCACGCTTTTCAGCGCCAGCGCCGAGCGTTCGCCGTCGGTGTAGATGAACGCCAGCGCGTTGCCTTCGCCGTATTCCAGCACCGCGGTGCCGTCGGAGCCGCACGTTTTTTCGAACGCGGTCGGTTCCGGACTCTTTGTGCTTTCGTAAAACGAATTTGCGTTGAAGCGCAGACCTTTTATTTCGGCGCCTGCGACGCGCGCGCCGTTGTCGTACGAAACGACTACGACCGCTTTGCCGTCGATCGCCGTGCCGCCCAGGCGCAGATTGGAGATCTGGAACACGTCGCGGAAAGTGTAAACCTTGTTGTTGTTTTTTGCGGTTATAACGGTGTAGTAAAAGCCTTCTTTTCCGGGTGTGTACGAACATTTGTATCTGTACAGGCCGTCTTTGGGCTCGAACTTTACTTCGTCGACCTTTTCAAAATACTTGCCAAGCAGCGCGTCTTCGTCGTAATCGGCGGCAAAATCGCTGCTGAGCAGCTGAGTCACGGCTTCCGCTACGGAATCCCACGAAACGGCGCGGTAGAAAGTCGCGGTAAGTGTGATCTTACCTGCGGGGATCTCGGTAAGCGTGCGGTCTATGCCGTTGTAATAGACTTCCGCGGCGTATTCCACGTAGCTCCCGAGCGAATACGGATCGGCGGGCGTAAACATCGCCTTGCGCGAACCGTTCACCGAAGCGTTTATCCGGCTTACGAACTGCGTGTCTTCGTCCGGTCCCTCCGTGCGGAACACCGCGGCGCGGCCTTGCGCGAGCGGTTTGCCGGATATGGATTCGAGCCCTTCTTTAACGGTGACGGTATAGACCGAATCGTATTCCAGCCCGTCTTCGGGGACGAACGCCACGGTCTTGCCGTTGGGGTAGAGTATGAATCTGCCGCTCACCGCGGGCGTCAGCGTGATATATTCGGAAAAATCCGTATTCTTCACCGAATCGGTGAAAGTGACTTCGATTCCCGTGTTCACGGGGACTCCGGTGCTGCCGGCGCCGGGGAGGATGTTCTTTATCGCAAGCTCGCTCACCGTCTGGAACGCAAAGCTGGCGGCGGGGTTTTGCGGATCGCCCACCGTCACGCGGTAAAGCGTGTTGGGCGCGAACGCGGTCTGCGCCGGTTTCAAATGGAATTCGGTGGCGCTGACTTTTGTCACCGCCATCGGAAGCTCGGGCGTGACTGAGACGTATTTAACAAACGTTTCGGTGTCGCATTCCGCGGCGGTCTTTACGACCAGCGTGGAATCGGTCGCCATAAGCTTTTCGCCCGAACCGTTCGCCAGCACTTCTATCTGCTTCAGCGAATCGGGCAGATCGGCGCCCGCGTCTGTGCTGTAGGCGCCGCTGTTCAAAATGATGCCGGTGTCGGACGGGATCTCGATCTTGACGTGATTCGGCTGCCTGAACAGCGCAGGTATCACGAACGCGGCGGCGATCACCACCGCGAGCACGGCGGCGATGAGTCCCACGCGGCGGAACAGTTTGCCGCGCGTCGCCGGGATCTTTGTTTCGGTTTTGCTTTCGGCTTTGTACCCGGCGGCTTCTTTCAGCAGATCGTCGCCTATTTCGCCTACCGAGCGCATAAATTTTTCGTTTTTCATACGGTTACTCCCTTCTTCTGTAAAAAGGATCTGAGTTTTTTGCGGGTGCGGAACAGGCGCGTCTTGACCGAACTTTCGCTTATCCCGCATCTTTCGGCTGTTTCTTTGAGCGGCTCGCCGTAAAAGTAGCGCAGTACGAACATCACCCGGTCGCGCTTGTCCTGCGCGCGCAGGAATTCGTCTAACAGTTCGCCAAGCTCCCGCCCGTCGGCGGAAGTGTCGGGAAAGTCGTCGAAATCCGCGCAGAGCTCTTCTATCGCCGCGCATCCGCCGCGTTTCTGCGCCGTGCGCTTTTTTACCGCGTCCAGCGCAAGATTGCGCGCTATCTTCACGCCGTACGCCCCAAGATCTTTGGGCTCGGCGGGCGGAATGGCGTTCCACAGCCGCAGATACGCGTCGTTTTCGCATTCTTCGGCGTCGGGAACGCTTTGCAGCAGATTGTTGGCGACCGAGCGGAAGAGCGCGCCGTATTTGCGTGCGGTCTCGCTCAGAGCGCGTTCGTCGCGCGCATAGAACAGCTTGACTATTTCATTGTCGGGCAGATATTCCGGAATGCTCATGAAATGTTCCTTTCGAAAGCCGCTTTCACTTACTAAGACGAAAAAATAAGGAGAAGGTTTCACCTTTTCGCAAAAATTATACCATCAAATCAATAAAAAATCAATATGCGAAAAAAACGAAACCCGGAGGCCAATAAGCCTCCGGGCGTTAAACAGTATTGAATCACGGTGCGTAAATCACCGTTTTAATGCGCTCTTGGATTTTAAAGCTGGGGGCCGGCTGCGACGAGAGCCTTGCCCGCCTCGTTGGATTCATATTTGACAAAGTTCTTGATGAATCTTCCTGCGAGATCTTTGGCTTTTTCGTCCCAGACCGCGGGGTCGGAGTAGGTGTCGCGCGGGTCGAGTATCTCGGTGGCGACGCCTTTGAGTTCGGTGGGAACTTCAAAGTTGAAATACGGAATGGTCTTGGTGGGAGCGCCGTTGATGTCGCCGCCCAGGATGGCGTCGATTATGCCGCGGGTGTCTTTGATGGAAATGCGCTTGCCGGTGCCGTTCCAGCCGGTGTTGACGAGGTACGCCTTGGCGCCGCTCATCTTCATTCTCTTAACAAGCTCTTCCGCGTACTTGGTGGGGTGCAGTTCCAAAAACGCCTGGCCGAAACAAGCCGAGAAAGTCGGGGTGGGTTCGGTTATGCCGCGTTCGGTGCCCGCGAGCTTTGCGGTGAAGCCGGAAAGGAAGTAGTACTGGGTCTGTTCCGGAGTGAGTATGGAAACGGGGGGCAGCACGCCGAAAGCGTCGGCGGAAAGGAAGATGACGTTTTTGGCGGCGGGGCCGGCGGAAACGGGGTTGACGTTCTTGACGATCTTTTCTATATGTTCAATAGGATACGAAACGCGCGTGTTTTCGGTGACGCTCTTGTCTGCAAAGTCGAGCTTGCCGTCTTTGTCGACGGTGACGTTTTCGAGCAGGGCGTCGCGCTTGATGGCGTTGTAGATATCGGGTTCGGAATCTTTATCCAGATTTATGACCTTGGCGTAGCAGCCGCCTTCGAAGTTGAACACGCCGTTGTCGTCCCAGCCGTGTTCGTCGTCGCCGATGAGCAGACGCTTGGGATCGGTGGAAAGGGTGGTCTTGCCGGTGCCGGAAAGGCCGAAGAAGATGGCGGTGTTTTCGCCGTTCATATCGGTGTTGGCGGAGCAGTGCATTGCGGCAATACCCTTGAGCGGCAGGTAGTAGTTCATCATTGAGAACATACCTTTTTTCATCTCGCCGCCGTACCAGGTGTTGATTATGACCTGCTCGCGGCTGGTGACGTTGAACGCAACCACGGTCTCGGAATTGAGCCCGAGTTCTTTATAGTTTTCGCATTTGGCTTTGGAAGCGGTGTAGACCACAAAATCGGGCTCGAAATCCTTAAGCTCTTTTTTTGTGGGCTTTATAAACATATTGGTAACGAAATGCGCCTGCCAGGCGACTTCCATTATAAAGCGGATCGCCATGCGGGTGTCTTTGTTGGCGCCGCAGAAAGCGTCCACGACGTAAAGTTTTTTGCCCGAAAGCTGTTTTTTGGCAAGGTCTCTTACGACGCCCCAGGTCTCTTCGCTCATGGGATGGTTGTCGTTTTTGTATCCTTCGGTGGTCCACCATACGGTGTCTTTGGAATTTTCGTCCATGACTATGTATTTGTCTTTGGGCGAACGGCCGGTGTAGATGCCGGTCATAACGTTTACGGCGCCCAGCTCGGTGAGCACGCCTTTGTCGTACCCTTCGAGCGAAGGATCCATCTCGTCTTTAAAAAGCTGTTTGTAAGAAGGGTTGCGGATGATCTTGGTGGTGCCGGTGATACCGTATTTGGTAAGATCGATTTTTGCCATGAAAGTTACCTCTTTCCGTTTGTTGTATTTTAAATTTTATTATCGAATCGGTACAGCCCAAATTTCGCTGTATAAATATTATACACGCACTTCGCAAGTATTGCAAGTATAAAAACAGAAATATTCGCAATAAATTTGGCGTTAAAGTTGTGTATTTTACTAAAACAAAAAGACCGCGTGCGCGGTCTTTTCGGGGTCGTAACTCGGATTATTCTTTTACGCGGGTCATGGTGATGGTTTCGTCGCCGCCGTCTTCGTATATCGTAAGGGTGTCGCCTTCGATCTTGAACTTGGCGGAGCTTTCGTCGTTTACTCCCATCATTTCAATGCCCATGGTGAGCGTATCGCCTTCCACTTTGTAAGTGCCGGTCATCGTAAAGCCCATGGCGGTGATCTCAACGGTTCCGTCGTTCTTGAATTCGTAAACGGCTTCAACGCCGGCTTCCTCGCCCTTCCATTTGCCTAAGATATCGTTTTTGCTTCCGCCGCAGGAAACGAGCATCGCAAGCGCCATGACTGCAACGAGTGTGAACGCAATGACTTTTTTCATGTTGTTTTCCTCCATATTTATTTGTGGTGATATTATTTTAGCATAAGGCAAAGGAAATGTCAATATCCCGTGGGATAAAGTAAAACTATGCGTTCCGGATATCGTGCCGAATGCACGCTTCACGCGCGGAGCGCGATTCACTGAGCGCAGCCTCGCTTTACGTTCCGCGCAAGCGGAACACTTAGTTGCAAAAAGCCCGCGGAAGCGGGCTTTTTGCTGGAGCTGGTGGTGAGATTCGGACTCACGACCTGCTGATTACGAATCAGCTGCACTACCCCTGTGCTACACCAGCGTTCGCCCGCTTTTCGCGGGCAGGAGTCATTATATCACATCAAAAACGGTTTTGCAAGTGCTTTTTTGGCGTTTTGAGCGTTTTTTCGGTTTATTTTTTGCTTCTCTTTTTAAAGAAGAGTATCGATATCACAGCGGCGGCGACCGCTGCGGCGCCTATGCCGGCGATAATGAGCGGCAGCTTGCCCGCGCTTTCACCGGCTTCGGGTTCGCTTACGGGTTCGCTTTCGGGCGCGGAAACTTCTTCCGTCACCGGCTCGGTGACCGGCTCGGCGCAGCTTTCGTCTTCGGGCTCGCTTGCAGGCTCTTCTTCCGGCGCCAGCGCGTAAAGCTCGGCGGCGGCGATCATTATGGAGCCGGATTCGGAATTGTAATACGGCGCGCTGTGGGTGCGCTTGATAAAGCGGCGGTTTACGGCGTCTATGTATTTGCCGGCGAATTCGTAATCCCCGTACGCGAGCACGCCGCGCACCAGCAGGCACCACGGATACGTGCCTACCCCGAAAGTCATCCACGAAGTGCCGAAATCTTTCTTAAAGCGGTCCATTATTACAGCCGCGCGCTCGTCGGCGGGATCCATCAGCCCGAAGATGAGCGGGAACAGCTGGCAGCTCGCCTGCGGATAAAACTCCTTGAGGTCGATGGTATACATCGAAACGCCTCTGTCCGAGACGGCGGCGGTGAAGCACTTGTCTTTTTCTATCCACATACGTTTGTTTATGGCGTTCTTTACTTTTTCGGCTTTTTCGGCGCAGAACGCCGCTTTTTCGGAGTCGGGCAGGAATTCGGTGAAGATATCCTTTGCCGAAACGAAACCGCAGTACACTTCGCAGTTATCCATAAGATAGCAGGCGGGGTAGGTGGGCTTTGCTATGGTGAGGTCGAGCTTTTCTATATATGTCGACATCAGCACGTCAACCAGCGTCTGCACGGTGTCTTTTTTATCGGTCAGATAGTCTTTGTCGTAAGTTTTGGCGTATTCGTACAGCAACTGTATGAACATGGCGGCGTAGGAATCGGTGGAATCATAATCGTGGGGATTGCCGCCGTTGGGGTACTGCGATTCGTACATATCATGCTCGGTGAGCTCCACGGTCCTGCCGTCCGGCGACGTAAAGATCTGGTAGTCGTAAACGGTCCCCGCCACGCCCGAAAGGTCGCTTTCCTTGGTGTTCATATGGCGCATATACCATTCAAGGTAGGCGAGCACTTTTTCTTTGGCGGCTTCGGTCCCCAGCGCGGCGTCCGCGCGGATGGCTCCCAGCACCGAGGTGTCGGAAAAATACGAAATGATGCGCGAAGAAGGCCAGCGGGTGTATTCCTCGGGCTTGATCCCGTCTATTTCGGGCAGGTCAAAACCGGAATACGAATTGACTGCGGGCGGGTACATACCCACCGCTCCGCACGGAAGCGAAAGCTCAAAGAAATATTCGAGCTCTTTTTCAAGTATTTTTTTGTAATAATCCTTTTCTTTGATGAACTGCATATTATCCTCACTTTCCGCATAAGCAGTTAACGGCGCCAACAGCAACAGGACTGCCAAAAGCAGACATATTTTTTTTACCATTGAAAACCACCTCGATTTGATTTATAATAAAGTATAACACATCAAAACGCCGATGTAAAGGAGTAAAGTGTGAAAAAAACGGTTTTAAGGGCGGCTTTTATGATTTTGGCGCTGCTTTGCGGCTGCGCCGGGGAAAAACACGGCGCTCCTTCCGGCGGGGAAGACGCAAAAAGCGAGTTTTCCGCCGTTGTGAGCGAGCCGGAAAAAGAGGAGGAACGAATAGTGACGAATTATACCGATCTCAAAGGAATATGGGTATCGCAGTTCGATATGGAAAGCGTATACAAAAAAGGCGGCGTCCAGCGGAGTATGGAAGAATACCGCACCGCCGCGGCGCGGATCGTGCGCGATATTTCGGATATGGGGTTCAACACGGTCTTTCTGCAGATCCGCCCCAACGGCGACAGCTTCTGCAAAAGCGATCTCTTTCCCGCGTCGCGCTACGTCACGGGCAGATACGGCAGGGAACTCGAATACGATCCCGTGGATATCTTTTTAGAAGAAGCGCACGCGCTTTCGCTTTCGGTGCAGGCGTGGATCAACCCGATGCGCCTTATGACGCCCGATGAAGTAAAGCTCATTGATACGCGCTTCGCGGTGCGGCGCATGTACGAAGCGGGCGAGCTCGTCGAATTCGAAGGGCGTCTGTATCTCGACCCCGCCCGCGGCGACGCGCTGGCGCTCGTGCTCGACGGCGCGAAAGAGGCGCTTTTAGATCACGCGTTCGACGGGCTGCACATAGACGATTATTTTTATCCCACTCAGGAAGAGTGGTTCGACAAAGCCACTTTCGCCGCTTCGGGCGAAAGTTCGCTCGAAAAATTCAGGATAAACAACATCAACGCGCTGGTGCGCGGACTTTACCGCACCGCAAAAAGCGTGGACGAACGGCTGGTGTTCGGCGTTTCGCCCGCGGGGAACCTGGGTTCGGTGGTCCAAAAATATTCCGCCGACGTGTACGAGTGGTGTTCGCGGCGCGGGTATCTGGATTACATACTGCCGCAGCTGTATTTCGGGCTGGAACACGGAGTGTGCCCGTTCGACGCGGAAGCCGCGAAATGGGCGGCTATAGTAAAGGACCCCGGCGTTAAGCTGTATATAGGTATGTCGCTGGGCAAGGCGGTCGCCGGGAGCAAGGACGAAGAAGACAAATGGGCGTCCACGCCGGAAGGCAAACGCGAATGGATCGAGCACAAGGACGTGCTCGCGCGCTGTATGCGGTATCTTTCCGAATGGGGAAAAGCCGACGGCTGGTGCTTTTTCTGCCTTTCGTATTTTATAGATCCGCTCACGGGCGAGCCCAACCCGTATTCCGCCGCCGAAACGGCGGGGATAGAGCCGTATATAAAAGGCGAACTATCATAATTCCGTCCCTCGCTTCATAACGTTTGAATGAACTATTTTCAAACGGAATGGAGAATCGAGATATGGAACTTGAAAAAAAGAACATTTTTCTGCCGGAGATCACGCCCGGCACGGTCTACCGCAAAGATCTTGAACTCGACGGCGCTTTAAGCGAAGATCAGCCCGATATTTCGCGGCTCATACGCATAGACGCGCACGCGTCCGAGCCCGAAGTCGAAAACGAAAACGGTAAACTGTGCGTAAAGAGCAGGGTGGTCTTCGGCATTCTTTACGAAAGCGATCTCCGCGGCAGGCCGGCGTACGCGCAGACGGAAGCGGATTTCACTCAATCCACCGATATCGTTTCGCCCGCGGGCGAATACTACGCGCTCGCCGATATCCGCTGCACTTACCTCACCTGCAAGCTGCTCGGCGCGCGGCGCTACGTTATACGCGCGGCTATGGAAACTTCGGTCTCGGTCGTTTCGGTAAAAGAACAGCCGGCGATCGATATCCCCGCGTCGGGCGGTGAAAACGTGTTCTTCAAGACCGAAGAACGCGTATATTCGCTGCCGTGCCGACTGTTTACCGAAGAGCGCAGAGAGACCGGCAGCGCGGTCAGCCCCCAAAGCGTCGAAGCGGTGCTGTTTAACGATTATCACGTTTCTTCTCCCGAATGGGAGTCAAGCGAAGGGCGGCTCACCGTGCGCGTGCCGGTGTTTTTGAAAGCGTTCTGCGAGACCGAAGACGGTTCGCTCATCACGGTGCCGTTTTCCGCCGAAACGGCGCTCACCGCCGAAGACCCCGATATCACGCCCGAAAGCACGTTTTCGGTCGACGCCTGCGTGTCCTCGTGTTCGTCGTCCGCCGAAAGCGACGAATACGGCGAGATGCGCGTGATAAAGTTCGAATATTCCGTGCGGATGAACGCCGTGTGCTATGAAAAGACTTCCGAGACCGTGGCGACGGACGCGTTCTGCGCTTCGGCGGTCTGCGATACTCAAACAAAGCGCGTCGCCTACCGCGACGCCGCGGGCGAAATAAAAAAAGAATTCCGCATACAAAAGGAATTCGATACCGAAAAGACCGATATCCGCGGCGTGAACGATATCACGGCGGCGTTTTCGGTGAACTCCGCCGAATGCTCCGGCGGCAGGCTTATCGTCAAAGGCGTTTACACCGCCGATTATTTAGCCGATACCGACACCGGTATTTCCGGCGGCAGTTTCGGCGGCGAATTCGAAGAAAGCGTGGAATGCGAAGACGGCTGCAGCGTTATGCGCGTGCGCGTTTTCCCGCTGGAAAGTACGTATTCCGTAAAAGACGGCGGCGTCATCGCGCTCGAATCGCCCGCGTGCCTGTGCGCCGAACTTTACCGCACGGTCGAGACCGAGGCGCTCGTTTCGGCGAACGTTTCCGAAACGGTATCCAAAGCGCCGTGCGGCATACGGTTCTATTACCCGGAAGAAGGCGAGACTGCGTGGAGCATCGCCAAATGCTGCCGCACCGATCCCGAAAAGCTCGTCGCCGATAACCCCGGCGCTTTCGCGCCCGACGGTACGCTTACGCCCGACGCGGCGTTCGTGGCGGTCAAATGAAAAACGAAAACGGGGGCATAAGCAGGAAAATAGCGTTCATAGGCGGCGATTCGCGCATCCTCGCTGCGGCGGGGACGCTCGCCGCCGAAGAAAACGCCGAATGCGCGGTGTTCGGTTTTGAAAAATACAAGACGAATTCCGAAAATTTCACCCGCGCGCAGACTCCCGAAGACGCGGTCTGCGGCGCGTGCGCGGTGGTGCTGCCGCTTCCGGCAAGTAAAGACGGCCTTCGCGTTTTCGCGCCGTACGCCGAAAAAGACGTTTACCTTGTATCGGTGCTTTCGCTGCTTGCCGAAGATCAGCTGCTGCTCGGCGGCAAAACCGATATCCGCATAAACGAGGTCCACCGCAAAACTTTTGATTATTACGAACGCGAAGAACTCAAAATAATGAACGCCGTCCCCACCGCCGAAGGCGCTATCGCCATAGCGATGCGCGAACTTGATATCACGCTGCACGGCGCGCGTGCCGCGGTACTGGGGTTCGGCAGGGTGGGCAAAGCGCTGGCGTTAAGATTGCGCGCTCTGGGCGCCAAGGTGTGCGTGTGCGCGCGCAAAAAGGCGGACCTTGCGCTCGCTTCGTCTTTGGATATGGAAAGCGCGGACATAAGCGATATGAAAACCGTGCTCGCGGGTGCGGACTGCGTTTTCAACACCGTCCCCGAGCGTATACTCACGCAAAAAGAGCTCGCGTCCGTAAAGCGTTCCGCGCCGCTCATAGAGCTCGCCTCGGCCCCCGGATGCGCCGACAAGGCGGAAGCCGAACGCGCGGGCGTGAACATCATCCCCGCGCCGGCGCTGCCCGGGAAATGCGCGCCCGTTACGGCGGGCAGGATCATCAAAAGCGCGATCTGCGCCATATTGAAGGAGGAAGGCGTATTATGAAGCTTTGTTTTGCATTGACCGGCTCGTTCTGCAACCATGCCCGCGCTTTGGAAGTATTGCGCGAAGCGGCGGAAAGCGGGCACGATCTGTGGCCGGTGCTTTCGTATAACGTAAAAAACCTCTCCACGCGGTTCGGCGACGCCGCCGAATTTGCCCGAAAAGTCGGCGCGCTGTGCGGCAGGGAAATAATATGCGATATCACCGGCGCGGAACAGACCGTCACCGGCGGCGGATTCGATTGCGTCGCCGTCTGTCCCTGCACCGGCAACACCTGCGCCAAGATAGCGTGCGGCGTAACCGATACGCCCGTGACAATGGCGGTCAAGGCGCAGCTCAGGAACGGCGGCAGCGTGCTTCTGGCTTTGGCTTCAAACGATTCGCTCAGCGGAAACTTAAAAAACGTCGGCGTCTGCATGGACAAAAAGCACGTGTTTTTCGTACCCGTGCGGCAGGACGATCCGGTAAAAAAGCCCAATTCGCTGGTGTGCGATTTTTCAAAGGTCATGTCCGCCGCCGAATACGCCGCGCGCGGCGAGCAGATACAGCCCATATTTATATAGTTTTTGTGTTGCAAACGCGGGCGCGTTGTGATATAATCTAAAAAAACGGAGGCGCAAAGTAATGGAAATGGAATACTATTACGCGGAATACGCGGTCAAGAAAGCGTGCGAGCTGCTTGCAATAGACAGTCCCACCGGTTTCACCGACAGGGCGGCGGCGTACGTCAACGCCGAATTCGAATCGCTGGGATGCCACAGCTATATCACCGAAAAAGGCGGCGTTTTCGTCGACCTGGGCGGCGAAGGCGAGGGCCTGCTTTTGCAGGCGCACACCGATACTCTGGGCGCCATGGTCGCCGAGATCAAAGCCAACGGCCGTCTGCGGCTCACCGCGCTGGGCGGGATGCGCGCCGAAAACGGCGAGACCGAAAACGTGCGCGTTCACACGCGCGGCGGCAAGGTCATAGAAGGCACGCTGCAGCTCTGCAACGCGTCGGTGCACGTCAACGGCGAATACGGCGATACCAAGCGCAGCTTCGACACCACCGAGATCGTGCTCGACGAAGACGTCAAGTCCGCCGAGGATACGCGCGCTCTGGGCGTAGAGGTGGGCGATATCGTCTGCTTCGATCCGCGCACGCGCGTCACCGATTCCGGTTATATAAAGAGCCGCTTTTTGGATGACAAACTTTCGGTAGGCATACTTCTCGCGTTCGCCAAGTACGTGCGTGATAAATATGCGGCGCTCAACCGCCACGTTTACATACATATTACCGTTTACGAGGAAGTCGGCCACGGCGGCGCCGCTTCGGTGCCCGAAGGAGTCACCGAATCCGTAAGCGTGGATATGGGCTGCGTGGGCGAAGGGCTGCAGTGCACCGAAAAGCAGGTCTCCGTGTGCGCAAAGGATTCCGGCGGGCCCTACAGCTATCTCACCGTGGGCGCGCTCATAGAGGCCGCCAAGCGCGAAAACGCCGATTACGCGGTGGACGTTTACCCGCATTACGGGTCGGACGTCGAAGCCACGCTGGGCGCGGGCTACGATATCCGCCACGGGCTCATAGGCAGCGGCGTTTACGCCAGCCACGGCTACGAGCGTTCGCACAAGGACGGCGTGTTCAACACGCTCAAGCTCCTTAAAGGCTACGTCTGCGAAGACTGAAAAATAAAAAAGCAAAAAAAGAACGGATCGCCCCTTGACAATATATATATATATATAATGGATTCAGAGAACGTTTCCGCGCGCCGCGCGCAGTCTTTGGAAAAGAAGTAAGGAGGTAAAAAATGATCTGCCCGAACTGCGGGGAAAAGATCCCCGATAATTCGCTCGTCTGCCCCGTGTGCAGCGTTTCCGTTAAAAAACAGCCGGAGCCCGAGACCCCCGTGCAGGAAGAGCCGCAGACCGCCGTGGCGAAAGGCCCCGCGCTGCCCATGAAATGGCATAAGTTCTTAGTGTCTTTCGCGCTGTGGGTCGAAATACTCTTTTTGATTATAGCAGCGTTCCTGACCGTTATAATAACGGCGCTCAGCACGGATCCCGACACCGTGGCTTTTTATTCCGAATATCCCGGCGTCAAAGCGATCAATCTTATATACGGTATATCGCTGCTCGGCTGCGCCGTGCTCGGCGGTTTTGCGCTTTACTGTCTGCTTAAAATGAAAAAAGGCGCGCCGCGGTTCTATATTTGGTTTCTCGTCGCCGCAACTTCGTGCAGCGTGATATACCAGTTACTCGAAGTGATAATTCTCCGGCTGCCTTTGTTCAGCACTGAGGTCAGTTACTATGTGACAAGCAGCGGCGGCGAAGGCGTGCAGGTAAGGTTTTCGAGCCCGGTGTTCGCGTTTATCATTTTAGCCGTATACATTCTGCTCAATTACATCTACTACCGCAAAAGAAAGCATATGTTCATTTACTGAAAACTCAAAAAAAGAACGCTTTTCCGTTTTGGAAAAGCGTTTTTCATATTCCGTATTTTATCTTTATGCGCGTGAGCTTTTCGCCGAACGGGCGTGACATGAGCAGTATGAATACGGCGTTCGAAACGGCGTAGAGCGCGGTGAACGGCAGGGAATTGATCAGCGCGGCGAAATAAGTCTGCGCAGTAAATCCGCCGGTAAAATCCAGAGTCGCCCACACGTCCATAAGCGCCGAAAACATAAGCCCCGATATCACGCCGAACACTATCTGGCGAGGCGTTGAGTTCTTGAGCTTTTCGCCGAGCACGCCGGCGATATAGCCGATAAGTCCCCAGGTCAGCATCTGGAACGGAGTCCACGGCCCGAACCCGAAATAGAAATCCGAAATAAGCGCCGAAAAAGCGCCCGCGGCAAAGCCGGATTCGCGCCCCAGATATACGCCGCAGATCATCGTGAGCGCGGTCACGGGCTTGAACAGCGGCAGAAACCTTCCCGCCACCGAAAGCGCCACGAACACCGTGGTTATTATCAGCCGGCGCGATCCTATCTTTTTCTGCTCGAACCCCGCCAGAAAGACCAGCACCGCGAGCAGCGCGCAGACCGAAGCGCCCGCCACGTAAGCCCTGCCGCCCATAAGCGCCGATACCGCCGCCACGGCGGGGAACAGCGCCAGCGGCACAATAAAGCGTATCGCCGTGCGCGCTTTGGCGTTTTTGAGTACTATCATACGTCCGCCTCCTTCCTGCCGTTGGCTTCGCACAGGGCGCAGACGTCGTCCGCGGTCACGGCGTTTTCAAAGTAGCCGCGCGTCATCCGCGCGCAGGTGGTCGTGTAATAGGCGTTGCCGCCGAAAAACTCACGCGCGTCCGAGCACGCCGCCGCGCTCCCGCCGAACAGCATCACGCACATATCGGCGCTTTCGGCGGCGAATTCCACGTCGTGCGTGACGGTCACTACCGCCGCGCCGGAATCGCACAGCTCTTTTATTATTCTTTTAAGCGTTTGCTTAAAGCCCGCGTCCAGACCTTTGGTCGGTTCGTCGAGCAAAAGTATCTTCGGCTTGGTCGCCAGCGCTTTGGCAAGCGCGACGAGCTGCATCTCGCCGCCCGAAAGGTCGTACGGATGCCTTTCCAAAAGGTGCGACACGTCGAACGGAAGGTTTTCCGGCGCGCAGCCGGAATCCTTGAGTTCTTCGCGCACGGTCATACGCAAAAACGCCGTCTGCACGTCCTGCGGCAGCATCGCCACACAGTTGCGGTAGAGCGCGCCGTTGCGGTACGTATCTATGTTTTTGCCCAGTATCTTTATCTTCCCGTCGTATATACGCCTGAGCCCCGCCGCGGCGCAGAGCGCTGTGGTCTTTCCGCTGCCGTTTCCGCCGAGTATGCAGGTGTGCTCGCCCGGGTAGGCCTTGAGCTCAAGGTCAAAAAGCGCGTCCGGCGCGTTTTTTTCGTACCTGAAAAACACGTGCGAAAACTCAAGAGCGGGTTCCGCGGCGCGTTCCTTTTCTTCGCGCCCGAGCGAACGGACGCGGTTCGAAAAGTTTTGAGTCACGTATTTTTTGCCCTCCAGCGCGTCCACGGGACATTCGCCTTTTCCGCCGGTGCGCGCAAACACGCGCGAAGCCGCAGGCATATCGCATTTTTCATCGGCGGCGAATCTTGCCGCCGCTTCTCTTGCGGGTCCGTAGAACGCGGCTTTTCCGTTTTTCAGCACCAGCGCCTTGTCGGCGAGCGGAAGTACTTCTTCCAATCGGTGTTCGCATATTATCACGGTCATCGAAAGCTCGCGGTTCATACGGCGCACCGTGGCTATGAACTGCGAAGCGGCTATGGGGTCGAGCTGCGAAGTCGGCTCGTCGAGTATGAGCACTCGCGGCTGCATCACGCACACCGAAGCGAGATTGAGCAGTTGTTTCTGCCCGCCCGAAAGGGAAGACACGTTCTGCTTGAAAATGCCGTCCAGCCCGAAATAACACGCGGTCTCGGCGACTCTGCGTCTTATTTCCTGTTCGGGGACGCGCAGGTTTTCCAGCCCGAACGCCAACTCGTGCCACACCTTGTCGCACACTATCTGCTGTTCGGGGTGCTGCATCACGAACCCCACTTCACGCGCGGATCTTGCCGGCGTGAAAGACGATATGTCTTCGCCGCCGAGCAGCACCGTGCCTTCCAGTTTCCCGTTGGGGCGCAGCTCGCGCTTCAAAAGTTTGAGCAGCGTGGATTTTCCGCTGCCGGTCTCGCCGCACAGCGCCACGAATTCGCCTTCGTTTACCGTAAACGACACGTTTTCCACGGCTTTTTCCTCGCAGCCGGCGTACGAAAAACTCAGGTTTTTGATATCAAGTATTTCCATCTCGCCGCCTCCTTCAATTCCACCGCCGCGGGCAAAAAGCATATCGCCGCGTACAGCGCGTAAAACGCCGCGGAATACGCGCCGCCCGTCCGCACCATCTGCGGGTAGTAAGTGAATCCGTACGTTCCAAGCGCGGAAAACGTTATGAGCGCCGCCGCCGAAACTGTATATACCGCTATCCATACCGCGTCGCACGCTCTGAACGGGTACGGCGCGAAATAGGTGCGCCTGCCGTCGGAATATCCGCGCGCCGCCATGGAATCGGCGGTGATGATGCCGTTTTCGAGCGCCCAGGAAGTGAGCGCCGAAAAGACTTTGAGTTTATTTTTCGCGCTCGAAAGCATATTTCCCTTGCGGTAAAGCCCAAGCGCTGTCTGAGTTTCTTCTATGCGGCGCGATTTCGCCCCGAGCAGGGGGACGAACCTCAGCGCGCCCGATATGAGCAGCGCCGATTTGGGCGACACTTTGCCGAAAACGTAAAGCAGTTTGTCGCTTGTCATGATACGCGTCAGCGCGCCGAAATAGTATATCACCGCCGCAAGCGTCATACCGTTCATAAGCCCCACGCAGACCGCTTCCAGCGTCACGGGGCGGTCGTTGAGCACGAACAGCACGGTGATTCCGTTGTGTGAAAATATCGGGTTGACCAGCGCCGAAACGACGACGAGCAGCGCGCACAAGATATGCGTGCGTTTGCCGGATCTGCCCGCGAGCAGGGAATAAAACGCCGCGCCGCCCAAAAGCGCCGGGATCAGCATTCCCGGGTACTGGCACAGCGCCGCGGTGAGCGTCACGCACACGATACAGACGAGCGAGGCGAACGGGTTGGAACGTTCAAGAGTTCTCATACGTTCCCGTCCTGTCTATGCCGTCGGTGGTGTAAAGCCACTCGACCACGTCGCCGTCCTTGAGATAATACGAGCCGCAGCCCACGTTCGCCGAAACGCCGTTCACGGTATACACCCAGCCCGAAAGATCGCCGTGCGCGCGCTCGTATATGCGTTCTATCGCCCGCACGTACACGAACGCACCGGTGCCCGAAACGTCAAGCGGGATTGAATATATCCTCGCCGCGTCCACGAGCATATCGTAGACCGTGGCGTTTTCTTCGAACTCGAACGCCGTCTTTTCAAGGATGATATCTTTGTCTTCTATGCCGAACGCGCGTATGCTCATATACGCTGTCCCCGCGGCGTCGGTCTTACTTTCGGCCCTGCCGTAGTAATCGATCGGTGACACGATATCGACGAACAGTACGACCGCCGCCAGCAGCGCGAACAAGCAAACGATCACGCATATATTGATGACGTTTGCCTTGTGCATTATTATAAGCGCGCATAACGCCCCGAGCGCGAGCAGAGCGAGTGCGCACAGGATTATCAGTTTTATTTTCTTTCCGCCGTTTTTATTTTGCGGCTCGCTTTCGTCGGGCGCGCTTTCTTCGGCGGATATTTCTTCTTGTGAAGGCTCTTCCTTTGAGCTTTCGCTTTGTTCGGATACCGCGCCGGATACAACGCTTTCTTCGGCCGTTTCTTCCGAAGATCCTTCCGGCGCGCTTGTTTCTTCACTTGCTTCTTCTATAGAACTTTCGGTATCGCTTTCTTCTTCTGTGCTTTCCGAACTTTCCTCCGCCGGGTCTTCTTTTTCAAAGACCCAGAACGGTTTGCCGAGTATCTTGTACGATTCGGCGGCGCAGAGCGCCTGAACGGTGGCGATGCGGTTCACGCCGCCGCCCGCGACGTGCTCGAACGAGCCGTCGCTCAGTTTGAACGCGCCGAGCGCGTCGAACAGCGTTTTGCCGTTCTTTATGAACCTTTCGTCCGCCTTGCAGTCTATGCCCAGCGACGAAAGGGCTATTATCACCTGTGAAATGCTTTCGCTGCTTTCGTTCCCGAACGAAATGAACCCGCCGTTCGGCTTCTGCGCGCCCGAAAGGAACGCGAGCGCTTTTTCAGCCGAAGCGCGGACGGCTTCCGACGCGTAAAATTCCGCCATAGCCTGGAGCGCCATTGCCGAAACGTCTACGTCCGAAACGCTGCCGAACAGCGCGAATCCGCCGTCGGAAAGCTGCATGGAGATCAGGTCGTTTACGAGCTTTTCCGCGCCCGTTCCGGCTGACTCCGCCCCGTTTGCACAAAGATGCAGCCCGAAGATAACGCTCATTATCCCCTGACTGCCCGCCGCTCCTTCCGCAATGGAAGTTATTTTTTCCGCGTTTCCGCCGCAGATCGCGAGCGCAAGCGCGCAGCGCTCGCGTTCCACGGGGCTTATGAGTTTTTCGCGGTTTTCATCGATCGAACGCTCGTAGCTTTCAAAGCTCACGTCAAAGCGCGCCAAAGCGAATATGCTCCATTCGTCGCCGTAACCGAGCGACGCGGCATATTCTTTTATATCGGCTTTTCCCGAACTGCGCGCCAGATAATCCGCGGTCTCATCCGCGGCGAAAACGCCGCATCCGAGCGCGAAAACGAGCAGACACGCGAGTATGAAGCTGAGCGAACGTTTCATTTTTGAATACCCTTTATTTTGCTTTTTTTGCCGCGGCAAAACCTGCGAGCGCCATTGCGCCGATGACCGCAAGCACGATCACGCCGCTGTCGCCCGTCGCCGGAGTGGCGGATTTTTTGAGCGTGCATACGGGCGGAACGATAACGGCGCCTTCGAGCACGGCCGATATTATATGTTCGCCGTTTTCTTCAAGTTCCACTTTGGCTTTGCCGTTCGCGTCGGTCTTCACGCCGGTCTTAACGCCGTCAACGGTGATCTCGGCGCCGGCGGTCGGCGTTTTGACGAGCGCCCAGTTTTCGTCGTAACTGCATACGTAAAAAGTGAGTTCGGCGCCCGATTTGCCGGATTTCACATCGAAGAACGAGTAAGCGTCGCTCCAGTCGGCAGTGGTATAGATGAACGCCACGACTTCGTCGCCGTCGCTCAGCGGATCCGCAAGCGACATGGCGGAATTGTCGTTTACAAAGTAGCCGTAGCTGCCGCCGTTTTCCACGCCCCACAGCTTGGTGAGCGAAAGTCCGTAGTCGCCCTTGGCGCTGCCGTAACCGGCAGCGGCGCCGCCTTCGAATTTGGCTTCATGGGCAAGATAGAGCGCGTCGTTGATCGTGAGCGCGCCGTCGTTATCTGCGTCGGTGAGCGTTACCGCTTCGCGCGCGAGCACGAGCTCGCCGTTGGCGATGGTGACGTAAACGACGGGATCTTTCGCGGCGCAAAGGAACGAGGCGAATGCGGCGACGATGACCGCCGCCAGGATGAGTGCGAGTGTTCTTTTCATTTGGTCTTTTCCTCCTCTTTAAGGGCGAGCCGGCGTTTCCTTTTGGCGCGTATGCGTTTTTCGCGGTTCTTCTGCAGGCGGTCGTCGGCTCTGGGGGGCTTTAAGCCCGCTTTTTCCAAAGCCCGCGGCCACGGGCCCAAAAACGCCTTTACGGCGGCGGTCTCGGGCTCGGTGAAATCCGAACGTCTGGGGTAGCGCGTTATACCTTTTGCGTTCAGTTCGGCTTGCTTTTCCGTAAGCAGACGCAAGGCGTCGTCGCACGTGAATTTTTTGTTTTCCATTTTCCCGGCCACCCAACGGACAAAAAATCACGCCCGCCCTTTCTTTGATAATAATGATAATAAGGGCATGGCGCAACGGCAGAAACCGCATGGGCAAACGCCCACACGGAAAAATTCATAAACGGCCGCACTCTTCATGCCCAAAAGTGTAAGATCACCGAACGAAACTGCGGCAAGTATTCCGGCTTACGGCGCGCGCTGAGTACGCGCCGATCACGGTAATGGCGGTTGTGACGGATTCGCACCGAACTTCCCTCTGAGGCGTTCCCGTTTTTCGTTACGGGTCCGCCGCCGCGGTTTCTGCTTATTCAGTTGTATGGATTATACCACACGCTTTCGCACGTGTCAAGCGTAAAGACGAATTATATAGTAAATAAACAAGCGTGAATTCGCCGTTTCGCATAAAATTGTACGATAAAAGCATTGACAAGCGCGAAAAAAGAGGATAAAATCAAACTACAGAAAAATTTGCTTCTGGAGGGACGTCCAATGGAAAAGCTTACCGAATATTTCGGCTGCATGGTGTTTGGCGACAAAGCCATGCGCCAAACTCTCGCGCCCGAGATCTACACGGCGTTCCGCCGCACGGTCGACGAAGGCCTGCCGCTCGACCCCGCCGCCGCCGAATCCATTGCCGAAGCGATGAAGGAATGGGCGGTGAGCAAGGGCGCCACCCACTACACGCACTGGTTCCAGCCCATGACCGGCGTCACCGCCGAAAAGCACGATTCGTTCCTCACCCCGGTGGGCGACGGCAAAGTGATAATGAAATTTTCGGGCAAGGAACTGATAAGCGGCGAATCCGACGCGTCCTCGCTGCCTTCCGGCGGCCTGCGCGCCACGTTCGAAGCGCGCGGCTACACCGCGTGGGACCCCACCTCCAACGCCTTTATAAAAGACAACGTGCTGTGCATCCCCACCGCGTTCTGTTCCTACGGCGGGCTCGCGCTCGATAAAAAGACGCCGCTTCTGCGTTCTATGGAAGCGCTCGACCGCCAGGCGGTGCGCACGCTCCGTCTGCTGGGCGATACCGACGTCAAGTCGGTGTTCCCCAACGTTGGCGCCGAACAGGAATATTTTCTGGTAGATAAAGAGCTTTACGATAAACGCCCCGACCTCGTGTTCACGGGCCGCACGCTTTTCGGCGCCATGCCGCCCAAAGGGCAGGAGCTGGACGACCATTACTACGGCGCAATAAAGCAGCGCGTTTCGGAATATTTCCGCGAACTCGATACCGAGCTGTGGAAACTGGGCATCCCCGTGCGCACCGAGCACAACGAAGTCGCTCCCTCGCAGCACGAGCTCGCGCCCTATTACTGCAAATGCAGCGTCGCCGCCGACCAGAACCAGCTCATTATGGAAATAATGCAGAACGTCGCAAAGCGCAACGGGCTGGTGTGTCTGCTGCACGAAAAACCTTTCCGCGGCGTGAACGGCTCCGGCAAGCACAACAACTGGTCGCTCTGCACCGATACGGGCGTCAACCTGCTTTCGCCCGGCGACACGCCGCACAACAACGCGCGTTTTCTGCTTTTCTTGTGCGCGGTAATAAAGGCGGTGGACGAATATTCCGATCTGCTCAGGCTTTCGGTGGCTTCCGCTGGCAACGATATGCGCCTTGGCGCGAACGAGGCGCCGCCCGCCGTCGTTTCCATGTTTTTGGGCGACGAACTCACCGCCGTGCTCGATTCCATAGATAACGAAACGCCGTACGCCGGTATGGGCAAAAAACAGCTCAGGCTGGGCGCCGATATCCTGCCGCGCATCCCGCAGGATTCCACCGACCGCAACCGCACGTCGCCGTTCGCGTTCACCGGCAACAAGTTCGAATTCCGTATGCTCGGCTCTGCCGATTCCATCGCCTGCGCCAATATTATGATAAACACCGCCGTGGCGGATTCGCTCATGGCGTTCAACACCGAGCTCGAAAAAGCGGCTGATCTGAACGCCGCGCTGCAGTCGCTCATCCGCCGCACCTACCGCGAACACAAGCGCGTAGTATTCAACGGCAACGGCTACGGCGAGGAATGGCTCAACGAAGCCGTAAAGGAGCGCGGGCTTTACGATCTGCGCACCGTGCCCGACTGCCTGCCGCGGTATCTTGACCAAAAGAACATAGATCTTTTCGCCCGGCACAAGGTGTTCACAAGCGCCGAAGTCGCTTCCAGATGCGAGATAATACTTGAAAATTACTGCAAGCACATCAATATAGAGGCGCGCACCGCCATAGGCATGGTCATGCGCGATTTCCTGCCCGCCATTAGCCGCTTTGCCTCCGAGCTGGGCGGCGCGATCAACACCCGCCGCGCTGCGGATCCCACGCTCGCCAACGGCTACGAGGACGCGGTCTACCGCCGCCTCAACGAGCTGTGCACCGATATTTACGCGCACAACGAGGCGCTCCGCACCGCCGTGCGCCGCACCAGGAGCGTGGAAGATATAACCGAACGCGCGATCTCGTGCCGCGATACCGTGCTGCCGCTCATGGACCGTCTGCGCGCGCTCGTCGACGAAGCCGAAACGCACGTAGCCAAAGACCGTTGGCCCGTGCCCACGTATTCGGATCTGCTGTTTTCCAAGATATAAAAAAAGAAAGCCGTTTCTCGCTGAACGGCTTTCTTTTTCCCGCAGTTATTGGTTCTAAACTCTCAACTTGTATTCATTTACGAAAGTTTAGAGTTTAGAGTTATGCGCTTCGTGCATATCGGATCAGTTATAATACTTCCTCACCGCTTCAATGAATTCTTCGCCGCAAGTGCCTTTTTGTGCGCCGATTGTCTCCAGCAGGGATGCATTCTGCGGCTCGTCGTACGGAACAAAGCATGGCCCGATAATGCCGTATGCGTAAGCCGCGATCGGCGTCAGATCGAACTTGTAGTCCTTTTCGGAAGTTTTTTTGAGGAAGAATACGTAATCTCTGCCTACTATGGCGGACTCATCGCCCCATAAGCTTGACGATACGTTTTTCGGATAGCTCGCCAAAGGCGATTCGTACACAAAAGTGATGGTTTTGCCCTCGGCGATATCGCCGTTGATCGTTTCTTTCACTTCCACGGTAACAAGCGATTTGTAACGACCGACCTCTGAAAGGTCGATGACGCCGTATTTGGTTTCTAAATAATCGTGATCCCCGGTCTCGATATATATATCCGTAATGTCCTTGATCGTCCCCACGACCACGTCGCTCGCTCTGTGAAGCATCTCGTCGTTTACCGGCACCCAGCAAGCGGCTGACCTAACCCCGGAAAGGCTATCGGGACTGACTTTCCACACCGTGTAATCGCCGTTTTCGGAACGGTAAAGTACGTTTCCGTTACTGCCGCTGTAATAGTTTTTAAGCGAATCGACAAACGCTTCGCCGCAGATTCCTTCTTCGGCGCCGATGATCTTCAGCAGCTCATTGTTCTGCGGCTCGTCGAGCGGCGTCATGCAGTAACCCTGGATACAATAATAGTATTCAGCAATAGGCGTGTAATCCAACGAGTGATTAAGCTCGGACGTTTTTGTAAGATAAAAAGCGTATTCTTTGCCGATCTCGGGATCAACTTCCATACACGCCATGCGCGAAGAATAGGGGAATATAAACGTCACGGTCTCTTTTTTCGTAAGATCGCCTTTCAGCGTGTCCTTTACTTCCGCGGTGATAAGCGAAAGGTAATCGGTGACGTCTTGATCCATGTACCGGTACGTCATAGAGATCTCCGTTATGTCGGTTATGGCGCCGGTAAACACGTCGGTGTTTCTGCGAATTATACTGTCGGTGAGCACCGCCCATTCGGTGTTGATATATACGGGGTTTTCGAGCGGCTCGACGACGCGCACGACGAAATCGCCGTCTTCCGAACGGTAAAGTATATTATCGTCTTTTTCAACTATATTTTTATCGAACCGGCCGCGCAAAGCCATAACGCCGACTATTGCGGCGGCGGCCACGACCAGCGCCGCGGCGGCGATCGCGATGGTTTTGAAGTTTTTGGTGCGTTCGGGCTTTTTCGCTTCGTAAGCGGTATCGGTGAGCGAATCGCTTATTTTTGCAAAAGCGTCGTAAAGAGTGTTTGCGTTCATTTTATATTCTCCTTAAAATACTCTTTCAGTTTGGATCTCGTGCGCGAAAGTATGGTGCGCACGTGTCCCTGGCGTATCCCCGTTTCCGCGCTTATTTCTTTTGCGGAACGCAGGAAATGATAACGTTTTATAAAGATATTGCGTTCTCTCGGCGGCAGCGTCTGCAAAAAGTTTTCCAAAAGAGGTATCACGCTTTCTTCGGTCATACCGCAGTTTTCCGGAACGCACGACTCAAGCTCGGCCATTATCCCGTCGTCTTTTTCACAAAAAACGCCGCGATCGGCGCCGAGTATCGCCGCAACGGATTCCAGATCGCTTTTGCCGGGTCTGCGTTTGCCGGTCTCCCATTTCTGCACCAGCGTGCGCGAAACGTAAAGACGTTCGGCAAGCTCTTCCTGGGTCAGCCCCGCGCTTATACGCAGTTCGGATATTATTCTGCCTGTTTCCAATCGCCGCCCTCCTTTCGGTAACGTTTTCCGGCCGGGATCTCGTTTACCGTTATCATTAAACCACAAATCGCGCCAAAAGTAAAGCGACAAATCGTTACAGCGCGGCGGCGGCGAGCCAAATTCGCTAACGCGAGCTAAATTTGCTTCGCAAGCTAAATACGGCTGCGCCGAGCTAAAAGCGTATTTAATTTAACTGCGAGCGTATGCGAGCAATTCAGCTTTTCGCCGCAAGGCGAAAAGCCTCCGTAGTTATTAGTTATTAGTTATTAGTTCTTAGTTCTTAGTTCTAAACTCCCAACCCGTATTCGAATATGAAAAGTTTAGAGCTTAGAGCTATGCGTTATGAGTTATGCGCTTCGCGCACGAAATACGAAAAAGCCGTTCCTCGCCGGAACGGCTTTCTTTTGTTTATGCGTATTTTCAGAGCTTGGATTTCAGTTCCGCTATTTGCTTTTCGGCGAATTCGGCGGTCATCTTTACGGTCTCTTCCTTGAGCGGGCAGGGTATACCGGCTTCTTTGAGCGTTTCGAAGTAGCCGTATTTGCCGCCCATGCCGCACAGCTTGAGATAATCGCCCCAGGCGTCGCCGCCTTCGGTGTTCTTGCGGTAAAGCGCGAACGCGCCCAGCTGCGCCAGAGCGTAATCCACGTAATAGAACGGGTAAAGGAATATGTGCTGTTTCTGCATCCAGAACCCGCCGCCTTCGAGGAATTCGTTGCCGTCGTAGCTCCTCCACGGCATATATTTCTGCTCGGTCTCTTTCCAGAACCTGCGCCAGTCGGCGGAAGTGGAATCCGGGTTTTCGAACACTCTGTGCTGGAATTCGTCCACCGATACGAGGTAGGGGATCACCATGAGCGCTTCGCAGAAATGCGAATACCTGCGCTTGTCGGCGTTTTCGCCGAAGAATTTATCCATATACGGGTAGGTGAAGTGTTCCATCGCCATGGAATGGATCTCGTTGATCTCGCTTGTGGAATATGTCATATCGGGAAGCGGCAGCCGGCGCGAAGCGTAATAGGCTTCGAACGCGTGCCCGGCCTCGTGCGTGAGCACGTCTATATCGGCGGAAGTGCCGTTGAAGTTGGAAAAGATGAACGGCGCCTTGTAATCGGCGAGGAACGTGCAGTAGCCGCCCAGATGCTTGTTTTCGCGCGTGACAAAATCGTACATTTCGTATTTGACCATGAAATCGAAGAATTCTTTGGTCTCGGGCGAAAGCTCGGCGTACATCTCCTGCGCTTTGGCGACGAGTTCTTCCGGCGTGCCCTGCGGGTCGGCGTTGCCTTCGGGGAAGACGAGCGATTCGTCGTACCAGCAGAGTTTGTCGACTCCTATGCGTTCCGCCTGTTCTTTATACAGTCTGTCGCACAGCGGGGTTATGTATTTGCGCACCGCTTCGCGGAATTCGGCGACCGCTTTGGCGTCGTAATCGTATCTGCCGCGGGCGAGATAGACGTAATCTATATAGTTCTTGAACCCCAGTTTCTTGGCGATCTTGCATCTCAGCTTTATGAGTTTGCCGTATATCTCGTCCAGCTGCGGAGCTATGCCGGCGTAAAGCTTCGCCCATTCCTCAAACGCCGCTTTGCGTTCGGCGCGGTCTGTCGACTGCATATGCTTGAGCAGGCCGTAGAAATTGCATTTTTCGCCCATAAATTCTACCGAGCAGCTCGCCGCCAGCTTGGAATATTCGCTTGTGAGCTTGTTTTCTTTTATCGTGGGCAGTATGATGGAAAGCTTCATCAGCTTTTCTTCGATTTCGGCGCTCCGGAACATCAGCTTGCCGTAGCGTTCTTCCAGCTGCGGGCGGAATCTGCTCTTTATGAGCGCGGTGGTGCCCTTTTTCATAACGGGCATAAGTTTGGGCATGGTGCTGTCGATGAATTTGTTTTCGTTATCGTAAAACTCATCTTTCATATTGCAGGTGTGGCGCACGTTGGCTATGACGCACTGCGTGCCCACGCGGTTGCCCACGTCGCTCCATTCGTGCATGGCGGAATCCGCTTCTTCAAAAGTCTGCGCCGCCTTGAACTTTTTGACCGCGGCGAGATAATCTTTTTTGAGCGCCTTTACGTCGGGGCGCACGTATTGTAAATCCTTGAATTTTTCCATAACTTTCTCCCGTCTTTCTTATGATTATTTATGATAAAGTTTCTTTGTCTGGTAGACCGGTTCGCAGGTCAGGTTCACGCCCAGCTTTTTGAAAACGCCGTCGTCCACCTGCGAAAGGATGACGCTGGAATGCGCCTCGCAGTTGCGCAGGTTCGTCAGCTGCGCCAGGCATTTCGCCGCCACCGGATCGGTCGACGCGCAGATGCTGAGCGCGATGAGCACTTCGTCGGTGTGCAGGCGCGGATTGTGGTTGCCCAGGATGCGCACCTTGATATCCTGTATGGGCTCTATGAGTTTTTCGGATATGAGTTTTACGTCGTCGGCTATGCCGGCGAGCGCTTTGAGCGCGTTGAGCAGCATCGCGGACGATGCGCCCAGCAGGGAAGAAGTCTTGCCGGTGATTATCCTGCCGTCGCACAGTTCCATCGCCGTGGCGGGGGCGCCGGTCTCGTTGGCTTTGCTCAGAGCGGCTATGATGACCGGCCTGTCGCCGGCGGAAACGCCCGCCTGCCGCATAAGCAGCTCGCATTTCGCCGATTCGGGTTCGGAAGACGCCAGCCCTTTGCGCTCGGCGCACAGGCAGTTGTAATAGCGGCGGATTATTTCCTGTTTGGCGGCGTCGGACACCGCTTTGTCGTCGGTGATGCACAGCCCCGCCATATTGACGCCCATATCGGTGGGCGATTTGTACGGCGACTTGCCGTAGATGAGTTCGAACATGGCGTTCACCACGGGGAATATCTCCACGTCGCGGTTATAGTTGACGGTGGTCACGCCGTAGGATTCCAGATGGAACGGGTCTATCATATTCACGTCGCCCAGGTCTACCGTGGCGGCCTCGTAAGCGATGTTGACCGGATGCTTGAGCGGAAGGTTCCATATGGGGAACGTTTCGAACTTGGCGTAGCCCGCGGCTATGCCGCGCTTGTGTTCGTGGTAGAGCTGCGAAAGGCAGACCGCCATTTTTCCGCTGCCGGGTCCCGGAGCGGTGATGACGACCAGCGAACGCGAGGTCTCTATGAAGTCGTTCCTGCCGTAGCCTTCGTCCGAAACGATCTTATGTACGTTGGAAGGGTAGCCCTCTATGGCGTAATGATGGTAGACCTTAACGCCCAGCCGCCCCAGCTTTTCGGAAAAAGCCAGCGCCGCCGGCTGCGCGGAATAACGGGTCATAACGACGCTGCCCACGTAAAGCCCCACGAAACGGAACGCGTCTATGAGCCGCAGCACTTCCGATTCGTAAGTTATGCCAAGGTCGCCGCGCATCTTGCTCTTTTCGATATCGAACGCGTTTATGGCGATGAGTATCTCCGCCTGGTCTTTGAGCTTCAACAGCATCTGCAGCTTACTGTCGGGCTGAAAACCCGGCAGCACGCGCGACGCGTGGTAGTCGTCGAACAGCTTGCCGCCGAATTCGAGGTACAGCTTGCCCCCGAAATACGCTATGCGCTCCTTTATTTTTTCGGACTGCAGTTTGAGATATTTGTCGTTGTCGAACCCTATTTTAAACATTTCGGTCCACCTGTCTTTATAGATCTAAAAGTTTTTCGGCGTTCTGGGTGAGTATCTTTGTTTTTTCTTCGTCTGTGAGCGGGACTTTTTTGAACCGCTCGTATTCGTCCGCCGGCGAGATGATGGGGAAGTCGGAACCGAACATCACCTTGTCCACGCCGTGGCGGCGGATCATATCCGCAAGCGCTTCGGGCTCCATATTGTCGAGCGAATCCGAAGTCTCGGTGTATACGTTCGTGCCTATCAGGTATTTTTCGGCCTCGTCCCAAACGGAATAGCCGCACATATGCGCGGCGATTATTTTAAGATCCGGCAGTTTTTCCGCCACGTTCAGCGTGCGCCTGGGCGACGAATAATCGTATCTTCTGTCGCCGACGTGGAACATCACGGGCAGCTCGAGCTCGGCGCAGACGCGGTAGATCTCCACGGCGTGCGGGTCGTCGAGATAGTACTGCTGAAAATCCGGGTGCATCTTTACGCCCTTTGTCCCCAGCTTTTTGCATCTTTCGAGCTCGTGCGCGGCGTCGAGCACCGAGCAGAACGGAAAGAACGATGAAAACGGTATGAAATTTTCGTTCCTCTTTGCAAAATCGAGCAGAAAATCGTTGCCTATGCTCATGGTGTCTTCTTTGAGCGAGGCGGACGAGATCACGCATTTCATCCCGGGGACGAGAAGATTTCCGAGCGATTCGCCGGTGCCGTCGCAGCGCATTTGCAGACCGTAGAATTTTCCAATGTTTTCAACGCCGCGCGCGGCTATTTTTTTCGGGAAAATATGTGTGTGGATGTCGTATATGTGTTCCATTTTTTTGTCGCAAACATTAAAAATCGGCCGCGGGGACCGATTTTTAATATGTTATTTTACGGGGATTATTTGTCTTCTTCTTCGTCGCAGCAGCCGCAGTCGCAGTCGTCGTCGTCGCAGCAGCAATCGTCGTCGCAGCAGCAGTCGTCGTCGCAGCAGTCGCATTCACCGTAAAGCTCTTCCTCAACGGCGCCGAGATCCTCGTCGAGTTCGTCGGTGAAATCGTTGAGCTGAGCAACTTCGTCTTCAAGATCCTGAACGGAAAGCGAAAGATCCTCGAGCAGGTCGACTATTTTGGCAATGAGCTTGCCCACGTCGGACTGGGTGTCGAATTTCATGCCTTCCATAAGGCCTTTGATATAAGCAGCTTTTTCGGATGGATTCATTTTGTTTCCTTTCTCCCGTTCAAATTATACGGGCAGCGTCATACTCTTTCGAGATATTCGCCGGTACGTGTGTCTATTCTTATTACGTCGCCTTCGTTGATGAACATGGGCACTTTGATCTCCGCGCCGGTTTCGACTTCGGCGATCTTGGTGACGTTGGTGGCGGTGTTGCCTCTCACGCCGGGTTCCGCTTTGGTGATCTCGAGTTCGACGAAAGTGGGGGGTTCGACCGAGAACACGTTGCCTTTATAGGATACCAGACGGCACATATCGCCTTCTTTGACGAATTTGAAAGCGTCGGGCAGCTGAGAGCTGTTGAGCGGGACCTGATCGTAGGTCTCCATATCCATAAAGTAATACAGATCGCCGTCGGCGTAGCTGTACTGCATGTCTTTTCTTTCGACCTGCGCGGCGGGGAATTTTGCGGTGGGGTTGAACGCCTGTTCAACGACTGCGCCGGTTATAAGATTGCGCATTTTGGTTCTGACAAAAGCGGCGCCTTTGCCGGGTTTTACGTGCTGAAATTCGATGACCTGCATTACGTTGCCATCCATTTCAAAGGTGAGGCCGTTTCTGAAATCGCCTGCTGTTACCATATACAGATTTTCCTTTCTTGGTTCAATACTATGCAAATTTTAACGCAAATATTCTGTTTTGTCAATGCCTTTTTTGAAATAAATCACAGTTCAATAAGATTTTTGGGCGAATTTGTCAAAACCTCGCACCCGTTTTCGGTGACGTATATCATATCTTCTATGCGCACGCCGAATCTTCCGGGCAGATAAATGCCGGGTTCCACCGTCATCACCGAACCGGCGGGCACGTTCTTTTCGTATTTGGGCGAAAATCTGGGGTCTTCGTGGATCTCTATACCCACGGAATGTCCCAGCCCGTGGCCGAAATACCTGCCGTAGCCTGCCGCCTTTATTATATCGCGCGCGGCGGCGTCGATTGCGCTGCCGTTTATCCCGCCCTTGGCGGCGGCGATACCCGCGAGCTGCGCTTCGAGCACCGTGCCGTAGACGTGTTTCATCTCGTCCGTCGCTTTGCCCAGCACCACGGTGCGCGTCATATCCGAACAGTAGCCCTTGTATTTTACGCCGAAATCCATTGTCAAAAACGAATTTTCGCATATTTCGACGTCGCCGGGGACTCCGTGCGGCAGCGAAGAGTTCGGGCCCGAAACGCATATCGTGTCGAACGACATATTGTCGCCGCCGTTGCTCTTTACAAAGAATTCCAGTTCGGCGGCTATGCGTTTTTCGGTGAGCCCTTTGCGTATGAAACGGGTTATGTGCTCGAACGCCGCGTCGGTTATCGCCTGGGCGGTCTTTATTTTTTCCAGTTCGTCGGGCGACTTTATCATACGCAGGTCTTTGCATATGTTTTCCTGCGTGACGACGGTCTTGCCTTCAAACGCCTTTTTCAGCCGTTCCAGACGCGCCACGGTCACAAGTTCTGAATCCACGGCGTACGTTTCGCCTTTGGCGTGCGTTTTTACGGCGTCGACGACTCCTTTGTCGAGCAGTATCACTTCCACGTCGTCAAAAAGCGCGCCGCTTTCTTTGGCGTTGCAGGCGGCCTCGTAATAACGCGAATCCACGCACAGCCTGGTGGCGTCGGCGTCGACTATCACCACGCCGTCGGTGGAATAGAATCCGGTCGCCCAGTACATACATACGTCGTCGAAGAACAGCGCCGCGTCGGCGACGGAACGTATTTTTTCGTAAACTTTTCTGCCTTTGGTCATTTTAATCCCTCCGCTATTTTCTTTATCTCGGATCTCGAATACACGTATTTTTTATCGCAGAATTGGCACGAGATCTCGGCCTTTTCGTCCGAATCCGCCATTTTTAAAAGTTCTTCCTTGCCCAAAGCCCGCAAAGCGGCGTCGGTTTTGGCGCGGCTGCACTTGCATTCGTAGGCGCATTCCATCGAATCGAAAACGTCGTATTCGACGCCTTCGAGGAACATGCCGAGCGTCTCTTCGCGCGTGTGCTCCGAAAGCAGTTTGGTCACACCCGGCAGACGTGAAGCGTTTTCTTCCAGCTTTTGCGCCACCGCGTCGTCGGCGAACGGCAGCAGCTGTATCAGCACGCCGCCCGCGCACAGGCATTTGCAGTCGGTGCCCACCAGCACGCCCAGCGAGCACAGCGTGGGTATCTGTTCGCTTTTTGCGTAGTACGAAGCTATGTCTTCGGCTATCTCGCCGCTCACTATGTCGGCTATGCCCACGTACGGTTCGCTGCCGCCCGCGTCGCGTAAGATATACATCTGTCCCTTGCCCACCGCGCCTGAAACGTCAAGTTTGCCGTTGGGCTTGAGCGGTATGTCCACGTGCGGGTTCTGAACGTATCCGCGTACGTTGCCTTTCCAGTCGGCCGATACGACTATCCTGCCCGCGGGCCCGTCGCCGCGGAAACTCACGGTCAGCGCGTCTTCGTCTTCGCCTAAAAGCGAGCCGAGCATCGAAGCCGCCGTCAGCGTGCGCCCAAGCGCCGCCGTGCAGACCGGGAAGGTATTGTGTATGCGTATCGCCTCGTTGACTATATCTGCGGAATCTTCGGCAAGTATCCTCGCGCTGCCGTCGCGCGTCATAGCTCTCAGTATCTTTGCCATCACAAGCTCCTGTTTTTCTTCAGAACGTAATAATTCTTCGCGCTCGTTTTCTGCGGCGCGCCGAACTCCGGCGTGCCGTAGACTCCCAGAATATCGAACCCCGCGCGCTTTGCCGCCGCGGCTATTGTGCGGTGCGGGTGGAATTTCTGCGCGTGCACGCAGTCGCGCCGCAGGTACCGCCCGTCGTTTGTTTCGTCGAACGAAGTCAGATAAAAGCGGCATCTGCGCGTGTTTTCGTTATATTCGCTCTGCCACACGAGCATGCTTTCCTCGGTCTCGTATACGTAGCTTTTGCCGTCGTAGACTTGCGAGTACGCGTAACCGGTGTTGACGTCGAACACGAACACGCCGCCTTTTTCCATAAAGAACCCCACCGAACTTATCGCTTTTTCAAGGTCTTTTGCCGTGAGCAGATAGTTCAGGCAGTCGAACGCCGAAACGCACCCCTGCACGGTGCCGAACAGGTCAAGACCGCGCATATCCTGGCGAACGGGCTGGATGTCGCGCCCTGAGGATTTTGAAACGAGCACCGAAAGCATATCTTCCGAAATATCGGCGGCGGTGACGCTTTTGCCCGCGTCGGCGAGCCGCACCGAAAGTTCGCCGGTGCCGCAGCCCAGGTCGAGCACCTCGGTCACGGGGATATCCGCGGACGTGAACGCCTTGAGCACAAACGAAGCGTACGCGTCGTAATCGGCGCTGTTGTATATATCGTATTTTGCGGCAATAAAGCCGAAACCTTCTGTTTTTTTCATAACACGAACTCCCAAATAGCATTATACATATTTTTGCCGCGAATACAAGTGCTTTTTACATTTTTTGCGGCGGGAGTGCGAATAATAACCAACAAAGAGGGGTGTTTTTATGTTCGCCGTACGCACGGATCTGGCAAGCGAGCTCGCCGAAAACGGCATTGCGGGATTCAGCTCGACAAAGCAAATTTCAAAGGGCGTGGAGATCACCACGGTCACGCTCGCGCACGACGACGCCCAAAGCGGCAAGCGCGCCGGAGTGTATATGACCGCGGATATCGGCAGGATCTGGGAATGCGGCAGGGAAGAGTTCGAGCGCGCGGCGGCGGTCACGGCGGAGCTCATAGCGCGCGTTATGCCCGCCGGCGGCGAAAAAAGCGGCGTGCTCGCGGTGGGGCTGGGGAACGGCTCCATCACCGGCGACGCCATAGGGCCTCGCGCCGTGGCGAAAATGCTCGTCACAAAGCACATAAAGGGCTCGGACCCCGCGCTTTACGCCGGCGCCGGTTTCGGGTGTCTGGCGGCGTTCGCGCCCGGGGTGCTGGGGCAGACCGGGATAGAAAGCAGCGAGCTCGTGCGGTGCGCCGCCAAAAGCTGCGGCGCTTCGTGCGTCATAGTCATCGACGCGCTCGCGTCGCGTAAACTGGCGCGGCTAGGCACAACGGTACAGATCACCGATTCGGGCATCTCGCCCGGGTCCGGCGTTTATAACGACCGCCACGGGCTCGACAGGCAGACTCTGGGTATCCCGGTAATAGCGGTGGGTGTGCCCACGGTCGTGGACGCGGCCACGCTGGCGCACGATCTGCTGGAACAGGCGGGCGGCCGTATGGACGAAGCCACCGAGCGCGCGGTGTTCGAGACCGGAGGCAGGATGTTCGTTTCGCCCAAGGAATGCGACGTTATGACCGAAAAGATATCGCGCTTTCTCGCCGACGCGGTCGATCTCGCGGTCCACCGCGAGCTCACGCTCGCCGAAATGCAGGAATACACGGCGTAGGCGCGGCATATATTCGTTACGGGTGATAAGAATGACGGAACGTAAAATTTTCGCGTATTTCGGTATCTGCTGCGCCGGCGCGCTGGCGATGCTGGGGCTGATGTTCGGCGCGGCGTATCTGGTGAGCCTGCTGCCCGAGGACACCCCCGAGCGGCTCGAAAAACTGGGCGTGATAAAGCCCGCGCCTTCGTATGAAGATTCTTCCGCGCCCCCGCCGGAAGATGGCGAAAGCGCGATTTCCGGCGATACGGATTTTTCCGAAGAAAACGGCGGGCTGTTTGTTCCGGTGAGCCTGGATCTGAGCCGCCGCTCGTCGGGCGAAGTCACGCTGCAGAACGAGACAAGCTATAAGTTAGACCTTTCCAAAGCCGAGCTGCCGCGCACCGAAGGCGAAATCCGCGGGACTCCGCCCACGGTCTTGGTATACCACACCCACGGGACCGAAAGCTATTCGCCTTCCGGCGGATACGACGGCGCGTACTCCTTCCGCAGCGAAGATACGGCGAAAAACGTGGTCGCCGCCGGCGAAGCGCTCTGCGACGCCTTGCGCGAATACGGCGTGTTCGCGCTGCACGATCTTAATATGTACGACAAAGACGATTTTTCGGTGTCGTATTCCAAAAGCCGCGATGCGTGCGAGGAATGGATGAAAAAATACACCACGCTGCGGTACATAATAGATATCCACCGCGACAGCGTCAAAAGCGGCGGACTCGCCGCCGCGGCGGTCGCCGTGGTGGAAGGCAGACGCGCCGCGCAGATAATGATAGTCGTGGGCACCGACGAAAAAGCGGGCAGACACACGGGCTGGAAGACCAATCTCGCCAACGCGGTCAAACTGTGGAAAGCGCTGTACGCCATATCGCCTTCGCTGGTGCGCCCGATATATCTGCGCTCGGCCTCGTTCAACCAGGATATCTCGCCCGGCGCGCTTATAATCGAAGTCGGTTCGCAGGGGAACACGCTCGAAGAAGCCCAAGAAAGCGCGCGCCTGCTCGCGCGCGCCATGGCGGAATGCTTTTCCTGATTTGACAAATCCGAAAAAATATGATAGAATTTCAAGCGGAACAAAATTTTTTGTCCGCTTTTTCCTTTTTTCGCGGTATTATATTACGAAAGACCTGAAACGGGGTGAGTCCATGCGTCCGATCTTTTCGGCGAACGCCTTGTGCGCAAAGGCGATAACCGAAATTTCGCAGGGGAATATGCAGCGCCTTGACGTGCTTTACGAACAGCTCGGCAGACAGATCTACGCGCTGGCGCTTACCATACTTAATAACCGCGCCGACGCCGAAGACGCCATGCAGGACACTTTTCTCAAAGTGGCGCGGCACGCAGCGAGCTTTGACGAAAAGGGCAACGCACGCGCCTGGGTCATGGCAATCGCCCGCAACGCCGCATTCGATATCCAAAGCCGGCGCATAGCGAGCGCGCCGCCCGAGCAATTCGAAGAAACTGCGTCGGAAGGCGATTTCACCGCCGAATGCGAGCTGAAAGACCTGCTTTCGTCCCTGCCGGATCTCGAACGGCAAATAGTGCTGCTCAAAGCCGCCGAAGGGTTCAGGTACGCCGAAATAGGCGAAACCCTGGGGCTCACCGCCGAAGCCGTGCGCAAAAAATACAAGCGCGCGCTTCAAAAACTCAAATCCGAATACCGTTGATCTGAAAAAGGAGAAAAGCGTTATGGGTATCAAAAGAAAAATCAAAAATTCATACGAAGGACTCTCAGTCCCCGAGAAAGAACGAGTGCTGCCGGGCGCCGCGCTCGAAGAGCCGGCAGATGTGCGCAGGAGCACTTCAAAGCGCAGTTATTTCCGTCCCGCTCTTGCGGCAATGCTCGTCATATGCGTGCTTGCTGCGGGCGTTATAGGCGCGTTCGCGCTCCGTCGCGACGTTACCGAAGGCGTCGTCGACGGCGTAAGCCGGACCGAAACGAGCGTTCCGTATAACGACGGCGTCATAGGCGGGAACACCGAAAGCGGCACCGAAAGCGGCGCCGAACACGGTTCGAAAGACGACGTGATCGAGACCGTTCCGGGCGATCCGTCTTATTCCGACGGCACTATCGGCGGCCGCGAGCATTCCGGCACGGAATTGGCGGAAGAGTCGCCGACAGGCGTTTATGATCCGGAAATCGGCTACGTCGTTCCCTCGGGCACCGGCAAGACGTATTACCACACCGCCGACGGAAAGACTTATTACGAGACCGGTTACCCGATCGACGCCCCCGGCTGTGAAGAAATACCCGGTTTTGACGAACAGTTCCGCGCCGGCACGCTCACCGCGGGCGAATGGCGCGACGTGCGCAAGCTTGGCGAATGGATCGAAAAGTTTGCGGAAGAAGATAGTTGGATGCAGTATTCCGAACGCCGCGGACTTTTCGCCTATAACGTAATAGAAGTCTGCGTCAAAAACGGCGACTCTTCGGTTTACGGCGCCAAAGCCGAACTCGTTTCGCGCTCCGGCGACGTCATATTCGCCGCCGTGACGGATATCGACGGCAGAGCGTATCTCGTGTATCCCGAAAAAGAAAAACAGAACGTCGCTTCTGTAAGAGCCTGCGGCAAGACCGTTGAAGTCACCTCCGCCGACTGCGGCAAATGCGTGGAAATCGAAACCGATTCCGCGTCCGCCGAAATTAAAGAGCTCGACTTTATGCTTATGATCGACACCACCGGCAGTATGGGCGACGAGCTCGAATACCTCAAGATCGAACTCGCCAACGTAATAAGCCGCATAGCCGAAAACGGCCAGGCGCTTTCGATCCGCGTTTCGGTCAACTTCTACCGCGACGAAGGCGACGATTATATAGTCAAATATTTCGATTTCCGCTCCGATATCGAAGAATGCCTCAAACAGATCAAAGCGCAGCGTTCCGAAGGCGGCGGCGATTATCCCGAGGCGGTGCACACCGCGCTCGAAAACGCCGTCAACGGCCACGCCTGGCGCGAAAACGCCGTCAAGCTCTGCTTCCTCGTGCTCGACGCTCCTCCTCACACCGAAGACGAGATCCAGAGCATCAACTCCCAGATCGTCAAGACGCTCACCGACGCCGCCGCGAAGGGCGTGCGCATAATCCCCGTGGCGTCTTCGGGCATAGATAAAGAGACCGAAGTCCAGCTCCGCAGCTACGCGGTGATGACCGGCGGGACCTATATATTCCTCACCGATCATTCGGGCTACGGCAATTCGCATATCGAAGCTTCCGTGGGCGAATACGACGTGGAACCGCTCAACGAATGCATCATCCGCGTCTCGTGCGAATACTGCGGGCTCGGATACACCGCTCCCGAAAAACCCGAGACCTCCGAAGAAAACCCCGTTATCGTCGACGGCCAGTGAACTCCGTAAACCGGATATAAGGCGAAACGCAAAAAACGGCCCGCTGCGGTAAGTACCGCAGCGGGTCTGTTTGTTTATTCGGAAAAAACGTTTGAAAACCCGCTTATTTTATCTCGGGCAAGCTCGCCGCGGCGACCGACTGACCTACGCGGCGCGAGGATTCGTCGGGGATATGGAGCGTGATCTGTTTTGCAAGCTCGGGGAATTCTTTATCCAGAACTTCCTGCGCCTTGCCCAGAAGCAGCACGCCGCCTTCGCCGCTGGTGACGCGGCCCATTATGAGCACGTGTTTTATATCGTAGAATTCGGCGTAAAGCGCTATTCCGTAGCCGAAATACACGCCTATGTTTTCGTAAATCTTCTTGGCGCGCTCGTCGCCTTCAGCCATCAGTTTCTGCACGACCTTTAGTTTTTCGGCGGGCGAAAGCGATTCGTCGATCTCGATCCCGGCGAGAGGAGCCAGTTTGATCACGCCGTCCTGCGAAAAATACTTGACTCCGCAGCCGTAGTCGCCGGACCATTCGTCGACAGCCGCGTTTTCGCAAAAGTCCACGGGCACGAACGCCAGCTCGTTGAGCCAGCCGGTGATGTTGCCGTTGGCGTCCACGTAGCCGCCGGCCTCGGAAGTGCCCATCGCCACGCCCAGTACTTCGTTGTCGTTCAGGTCCATTGCGCCGGCGAGCGCGGTGACGTCGCCGTCGTTGGCGACTTCTATGGGTATATCTCTGCCGGCTTCCTTGCTCAGCTGTTTTGCGACGTCGAGATACATATTCTTGACGTGCTTTTCAAAATCCTCGTCCGATATCTTCAGGAACAGCGAACCTATCATTATGCGGTTGTCCACGTAAACGCCCGCCGAAGAAACGCCTATGGCGTCCACGCGCGGCATATGGCTCGCGGCGGTCTTCATGGCTTCGAGTATGCCGTTGTAGTGATACATCGGGTCGGAATTGATCTTGGGGAACCACACGACTTCTTCGGAATACACCGATTCGCCGTTGATGACCGCTGATACTTTGCGGTCGCTTCCGCCGGCGTCGAAGCCTATGCGGCAGCCGTCGAGATGTCTGCCCACGGGGGCGGCGGATTCGGCGGTGACGGGGGCGTGCTCGAGATCGGTCACCACTACTTCAAAGGGATGCTCGTAGCAGCGCGCCATAAATCCGTTGTCAAAATCGCGCAGGCCGCCTTTTTGGTAAGCCTCTTTTATTTTTTCGCCCACTGTCTTGCTGCCGGCGATGATTATCTTATAGCCGCCTCTGACCCACAGAAGCGCTTTGACTATGCGTTCCACAAAGCGGAAGTTCACTTCGTCCTTGCCTTCGCCGTCCTTGTAGATGCGGGTCTTGTAAGCCGAAATATAGCCCTTGTTGCGCTCGATGGCTATGACCAGATCCTGGCCTTTTCTGCCCTTGGTATTCTTGCGGAATTCGCGGACGACCAGCGCAAGGGGCTGGAACTGGGTGTCGAGTTCGGATAAAACTTTAAGCTTCATAGCGTACGGTGCCTCCTATGATGGTTTTTTGAACGTTGAATTCGTTGTCGGTGATTATGATATCGGCGTCCTTGCCCACCTCGAGCGAGCCCTTTCTGTTCCGAATGCCGAGCAGAGTCGCGGGGTTGAGCGAAGCGCAGCGCACGCACTGCCACAGCGGAGCGTCGCTGTTCTTGTAAACGTTCCACACGCCCTTGTTCAGCTTGAGCACGCTGCCGGCGATGGTGCCGTCTTCCAGCTTGCACAGGTTGCCGTAATAGAACACCTTCTGGCCGCCCAGCGTGTATTCGCCTTCGGGAAGTCCGCCTGCGGGCAGGCAGTCGGTTATGAAGACCAGGCGGTTGCCCTTGAGCTTGAGTATCATCGGGAACAGGGACTTATCGACGTGGTAGGTATCGACTATGAGCTCGGTGTAAACGTCGCGTATAAGCGCGGCGCCCACCACGCCGGGATTGCGGTGGCCAAGCGCCGACATGGCGTTGAACAGGTGCGTCGTCGAACGCACGCCCGCGTCTACCGAAGCGTACGCAGTGGCGTAGTCGGCGTTGGTGTGACCCATCGAAACGACGACGTTGGTCTTTTCGGCGATCTCGCGGATGGCGGCGAAATCCTCGTCCATTTCGGGGGCGAGGGTGATATATTTGATCACGTCGGAATTTTCAATGACGAATTTCGCGTCCGGTTTGAGTATAAAGCGTTCTTCCTGAGCGCCCTTTTTCTTGGGGTTGATGAACGGACCTTCGGCGTGTACGCCGAGTATGGCGGAACCGTTCCAGGATTCGGATTCTTTTTTGACCGCGCGCACGGAATCGAGCGCGGCGTTGATGACTTTCATATCCACAGTCATGGTGGTGGGCAAAAAGCCCGTGACGCCGTTTTTAACGAGTCCGCCCGCTATGGTGCGCAGACCTTCGGGGTCGCCGTCGCAGACGTCTTTCCCCAAGTAGCCGTGGATGTGCACGTCGATAAGACCGGGGGCGACGTAACCGCCTTCGGCGTCGATGATATCGGCGCCCGCGGGGACCGACTGAGCGTCGGTCACGCCTTTGATGACGCCGTCTTCATATGCCAGCGCCATGCCCTGAACGATCCTGTCTTTGAGTATGATCTGACCGTTGACAATGTACTTCATATCAAACTTCCTCTCTGAAAATTGTATCTGTTTCAATTATACACGAAAATGTCAAAAAGTAAAGAGCTTTTCAAATTTTAATGCCGTTATGTGCGAATATTGCGCGCACTCGCAAAAAAACGTTCCGCCGTATCGTTTCGCGGTTGACAAGAGCCGAGTTAAAGTATATAATAAATATACATTTTGCAGCGTCGCGCGCCGTGCTGCGCGCAAAAACCAAAAAGAATCCGGAGGCGTTTCTTTATGAAAGCCGTTGAACTGCTCCAGTTTTTAAGATCTCTTTCCGCTCATCCCTGCGAACCCACCGTCGACACTTTCAAGGCGGGCGACCCCGAACGCACGGTCAAAAAAGCGGCGTTCTGCTTTATCGCAACGCCGCAGGTCATCCGCGACGCGCACGCGTGGGGCGCCGACGTGCTTGTAACGCACGAGCCGACATACCACGACCATTTCGACAATTTTGCCTCCGACCGGGTGGAACTCGCCAAGCGCGAACTGCTGGAAAGCACGGGGATGGCGGTGTTCCGCTACCACGACCACGCGCACGCCGCTCAGCCCGACCTCATCCACGCCGGATTCCTCGACAAACTCGGGATCGGCTGGCGTATGGACGAACGCCGTATGGCGGTCCTCGACGAGCCGCTCACGCCGTTTGAACTCGCCGAGCTCATAGAAGAAAACTGCGGCGTAAAGCACGTCCGCGTAACAGGCTCGCTTTCGTTCAGCACCGACAGGATCTGCCTTATGCTCGGCGCCTGCGGGGCTATAACCCACGAGCCGATACAGCGCGGCGAAGTCCAGCTCGTCGTGTGCGGCGAGACCTGCGAATGGAAGTGCCTGGAATACGTGCGCGACGCCGCCGAGCTGGGGTTCGAATGCGCCGTGATCACGCTGGGGCACGAAGGCAGCGAGCGCGACGGAATGTCTTATCTCGCGCGGCTCACGGGCGGCGAGACGGGAATTGAAACCAAGTATTTTGAAGCGGGAGAGGTGTATTCCTACACCGACGACGTAAAATGACGAACATTGCGATAATGGGACTCGGCGTGGTGGGCGGCGCGGTATACGACGCGCTCGAAAAAAACGCCGGCATCTACAAGCGCCTATGCGGCGGTATAAAAGTAAAATACATTCTTGACAAGCGTGATTTTTCGGGCAGCGATTTCGCGAGCCGCGTGGTGAACGACATAAGCGTGATCTTAAAAGATAAAAGCGTAAAAGTCGTCGCCGAGACGATGGGCGGCGACAGGCCGGCGTTCGATTTTTCGCTGGCGTGCATCAACGCGGGAAAATCGGTGGTCACTTCCAATAAACTGGTGGTCGAAAAACACGGCGCCGAACTCGAGCGCGCCGCGCGCAAAAACGGCGTCAGCTATCTGTACGAAGCGTCCGTGGGCGGCGGCATCCCCATAATCCGCACTCTGCGCGACACTCTCGCGGTGAACTCCGTGACCGAGATAAACGGCATACTCAACGGCACCACCAATTACATACTCGAAAAAATGGAGACCGAAGGCTCGTCGTATGAAACTGCGCTCAAAGAAGCCCAGGCGCTGGGCTACGCCGAACGCGACCCTTCGGCGGATATCGAAGGGCTCGACGCCGCGCGTAAGATCTGCATACTCGCGTCGTGCGCTTTCGGCGGCAAGTACCGTATGGAAGACTGCGCCGAGATCCGCGGCATAACTGACGTCACGGCGAAAAGCGTCGCCGACGCCAAAGCAAAGGGATTGAAGATAAAACTCGTGGGCACGGCGAAACTCGCCGATGACGGCGCGCTGCTTTGCGTGCGCCCATGCGCGGTAAGACAGGCCAACCTGCTGCATTCGGTCAGCGGCGTGTTCAACTGCATTTGCGTCAAGGGCGACCTGGTCGGCGAAACGGCGTATTACGGTCACGGCGCCGGCGGTTCCGCCACGGCTTCGGCGGTGGTCAGCGATATCGTCGAAGCGGCGTCCGTGCGGCCGCTCCCGCGATATGCAAGCGCAAAAAAAGCGGTCTGCAAACAAAAGAAAGCCGCCGAAACGGTAACGCTCGGCGGCGAGGAATACGAACTTATCTGATTTTACATTTCGGTATTCGAATAGACCTTGAACCCTTCGCCGTATATCTCGTTGGCGGAGGAAACTATGAGGAACGCGCGCGGGTCTTCTTCGTGAACGATCTGCTTTACCTGCGGGAACATGCGGTTTTTGGCGGCGCACATTATTATGCGCTTGTCCGCCCCGGTGAACGCCCCCTGCCCGTTGACGTACGAGGCGCCTATGTTCAGTTCTTCCAGCAGACGCGATACTATCTGCTCGGGTCTGCCGGATATTATGAACGTCAGACGAGCCGAATCGCTGCCGTAGAGTATGGTGTTGAAGACGTAAGACGCTACCGCCACGGTAACGCCGGCGAGCAGCCCCATGTCTATATCGCGGTAAACCACGGCCGAGGCGGCGACTATGGACGAATCTATTATTATGAACAGCACGCCGGATTTAAGATGACGGTATTTCTGGCGCAGGAACTTGACTACGATATCCGAACCGCCGGTCGTTCCGCCGCGGCGGAATATCATACCCATTCCGGCTCCCATAAGGGCGCCTCCCGCAAGAGCGGAAAGGATCATGTTCTGCGTGAGGACGAGCTGATAATGCGCGATTATATCTTCCATTCCCGAAATGAGCAGCGAAGAAGTCACCGTCGCCCATATAGTCGAAACCAGAAAATCCTTGCCGAACCTTATGAGCCCCGCTATCATCAGCGGCACGTTCAGGAGCAGTACCAGTATACCGGTGTTTATTTGGGGGAAGAAGTGGTTTATCATTACCGAAATACCGGTAAGGCCGCCCGGAGCTATGCCGTGCGGGTTCAAAAAGAACGCCACGCCGATCGCGTAAATGAACGCTCCGACAAGCATGATCGCAAGCCGTTCGGAAAGCTGTTTTATGTTGGTCTTTCTTTTTTCTGTCATATCCTTTTCTTTCTGCCTGACATATCTGTTTACGGTGATTATTCTAACAAATATATTGCCCAAAGTCAACAAAAATAATTATACATTATTACACCTAACGGAGGAATAAAAATGAAAAGATCCGAAGCCAAGACCGAATACACCTGGGACCTTACGCCCCTTTACGCCGACGACGCCGCCTGGGAAGCGGAAGGCGCGAAAATAACCGAAAAAGCCAAAGAGCTTTCGGGCTTCAAGGGCAGGATCTCGGCGTGCGGCGCCGACCTGCTCGAATACCTGCGCCAAAGCGAAACGTTCAACAGCACGGTCGAACGCTATTACGTCTACGCCATGCTCAAGAGCGACGAAGACAAATCCAATTCCAAATATCAGGCGTTCACGGGCAAGGCGCGCACGCTGCTCAACGGCGTTTCCGCGCTGCTTTCGTTCGAGACCCCCGAGATCGTTTCGATCCCCGACGAAACGCTCGACAGATTCTATGCCGAAACTCCGGGGCTGGAATATTACAGGCGTCTGCTCGACCGGCAGCGCGCGTACAAGCCGCACACGCTTTCCGAACCCGAAGAAAAGCTGCTCGCCATGGCGGGCGATATCTCGGGCGTGCCCACGAACGTGGCTTCGGTGTTCCGCAACGCCGATCTGAAGTTCCCGGATATAACGGACGCCGAAGGCAACGTCCGCAAGGTCACGCAGGGCTCGTTCATCCCGCTCATGGAATCTTCCGACGTCGAAACGCGCCGTAAAGCGTTCCTTTCGGTCTATGAAACTTACGAAAAATACAAGGCGACCATGGCGGCGCTGTTCGACGGCCAGGTCAAACAGCTTTCGTTCTATACCAAGGCGCGCGGGTTCGCCAACAACATGGAACGCGCGCTGTTCCGCACCGAAGTTCCCGTTTCGGTTTATAAAAACCTCGTCGCCACGGTCAACGAGCACATGGATTCAATGCATAAATTCATGCGCCTGCGCAAAAAGATCATGGGCGTGGACGAGCTGCATATGTACGATATCTACACGCCGCTTATCCCCGAAGCCGATATAAAGATCGATTTCGAACACGCCAAGGAGCTTGCGCTCAAGGCGCTCGAGCCTCTGGGCGAAGAATATCTCGCGCACATAAAAGAAGGGTTCGAAAACCGCTGGATCGACGTTTACGAAAACGAAGGCAAGCGCGGCGGCGCGTATTCGTGCGGCACGCCGGTGCATCCTTACGTGCTGCTCAACCACAACGACACGCTCGATTCCGCTTTCACGCTCATACACGAAATGGGTCACGCCATGCATTCGTACCTTTCCAACGCCAACCAGTCGCCCGCATACGCCGATTACGTCATCTTCGTGGCGGAAGTGGCTTCCACGTTCAACGAATCGCTGCTCATGCAGTATCTGCTGCGCACCACGACCGACAAAAAGCAAAAGGCGTACCTTATCAACCATTTCCTGGAACAGTTCCGCACCACGCTTTACCGGCAGACGATGTTCGCCGAATTCGAAATGCAGATGAACGAATACGTCGAAAAAGGCGGCTCGCTCACCGCGGACGCGCTCTGCGACATGTACTACGCGCTCAATAAAAAGTATTACGGCGACGATATGGTCGTGGATAAAGAGATATCCATGGAATGGGCGCGCATACCGCATTTCTTTATGAATTATTACGTCTATCAGTACGCCACCGGCTTTTCGGCGGCGATGGCGCTTTCGGCGAAGGTGCTCAAGGAAGGCGAGCCGGCGGTGAAAAAATACCTTGAATTCCTTTCTTCCGGCTGCCGCAAGGATCCCATCTCGCTGCTGCGCGGCGCGGGCGTGGATATGGATTCGCCCGAACCCATAGCCGAAGCGCTCAAGCTGTTCGATTCGCTCATAGACGAACTCGAATCGCTTGTCGGTTAAGCAATTTTATAAAATATCGGGGGACGCACGCGTCCCCCGAAAAATTTTCTGTTTTTTTTTTGCAAAAGTTGAACCCAAACGGCAAAAACGGCTGTCTATATATATAGAGGGGCAAAAAGGAAAGCGCGCGTTCCTTTGTTCGCCCCCCGACGTTGACCTTTCGCGCCCGGCGTTTACGTGCGCGGGGCAAAATTCAGACAAAAGGAGTGGATCCGATGCGGCGACTCAAAGACGGCGGCGGAGCGTTCGAGCTTTTTGTGAACGAATACGAAAAGCTCATGTTCAAAGCCGCCGACGAAATACTGCATAATTTTCACGATTCCGAAGAAGCCGTGTACGAAGCTCTTGCGGCGATCGCGCGGGATTTTAACGTGGTGGACCGGCTTGAGCCCGCACAGCGCGCGGCATACGCCTGGCGCGCCGCCCGCAGCCGGGCTTACGGGATTTATGAAAAGCGGCAAAAACGGCTCGCCGCCGAAACGCCGCTGGAGGACGCGGGCGATATAGGGGAATGCGACGCCGAGATAGAGCGTCTGGCGGAAGACAGCCGGCTGAGCGCCGACGATATCTTTGCGCAAATGCAAAAAATCCCTCCGCTGTACCGCGACGCGCTCATACTGCATTACGCCGACGGAAAAGACGTCAAAACAGTCGCCCGCGAGCTGGGGCTCAAACGCGAGACCGCCAAGACGCGCCTCGCCCGCGGAAAGAAAATACTTATAAAATTATTGAAAGAGGAGTTGGGTGTTCAATTATGAAAAACGAAAAACTCATTCAAGCCGCGCGCAAATCGCGCGAAACTCAATACGAAGCTCCGTGCCTTGCAAACGGCGCGGCGCATTCCGAAGATTATTCCCGCCGTGTGGAACGGCTTATAAAAAAAGCCGATAAAAGCCGCCTGAGCTTTTTGTACGGCTCCGGCGCGGCGCGAGTCGCGGCGGCGGCACTGGCGCTGGTGATAGTTGCCGCGGCCTGCGCAGCACTGCTTATAAAAGGCAATTTTACACATCAGCCAAAAGTGCAGGATGATGAAAACGCATTCGTCTACTATTCCGGTGACACCAAAATTACAGTAAAGAAAGTGAAACCGCTTGAAAGCCCCATTAACTACACTTTTGAATGGATGGAATTATCAGACGAGATGTTCAAAAGAGCGTCAGAAGTGGTTATCGGTACGATAACAGAAATAGATGAGATTTCTGTTTCCTATGATTATATGGAGCAGGGCATCATTACGGATTATTACTCTCTGCTCACAGTATCCGTGAATGATACCATAATAGGCGAGTTCACAAAAGGAAAGACTGTTCAAGTCCTTTTTGAACTCTCATCGCACCGTATAAACGAATCAAACATCTATCCCAAAGTGGGTAAAGAATATGTTTTCTTCCTTTGCGAGACATCCACACTGGGGACCGCAAACGATTACTCACCGATTGCGGAATACGTTTATTGCGTTCAGCCGCCTTGCTTTGTTCCGATAGACGAACCGCAAGATCCGCATTATCTCGAATTTATAGGTGCCGAAGAAGAAGCTTGTGGTGAAGAATTGATCGAAGCGCTGAAGAATTACTATAAATAAAACACACAAGTTTTTAAGGAAAGGTAATATACTTTTCACGACCTCCTATGAACGATCTCCCCCGTGTACCGGCTTTGATCCCGGCGCACGGGGGAGCTTTTTGCTATTGCGCTTATTTCTTATCTTTCATTTTTTCTTTCATGCGCAGGGAATTGTCGAGTATGCGTTTTCTTATGCGCATGCTCTTGGGCGTTATCTCTATAAGCTCGTCGTCGGCGATGAATTCCAGCGCCTCTTCCAGCGAAAACCTTGTTACCGGGGTAAGCCGCAGCGCCTCGTCGGCGCCGGTGGAGCGGACTGCGGTGAGGTGTTTCTTTTTGCACACGTTCACCACTATATCGTCGCCCTTGGTGGAAATGCCCACCACCTGGCCGCCGTAAACGCGCTCGGCGGGGACCACGAACATCGGGCCGCGGTCCTGGGAATTGAATATGCCGTAGCTGGTGCATTCACCCTCTTCGTACGCGATGAGCGAGCCGGTGAAGCGGCGCGCTATCTCGCCCTTTACGGGCTGATATTCTTCGAATACAGACGAGAAGATGCCTTCGCCCTTGGTGTCGGAAAGGAATTCGGTCTTGTACCCGAAAAGTCCGCGCGTGGGTATGAAGAATTCAAGGTGCATCCTGTCGCCCTTGGGCTGCATCACTTCGAGCGTGCCCTTGCGGTAGCCCATTTTTTCCATGACCGTGGAAACGCAGTTCGACGGCACGTCGAACACGGCGCGCTCAACGGGTTCACATTTCACGCCGTCTATTTCGCGGTAGATTATGCGCGGCGTGGAAACGCAGAACTCGTACCCTTCGCGGCGCATGTTTTCCATAAGAATGGAAAGGTGCATCTCGCCTCTGCCGCAGACGTTGTAGCTGTCGGAAGAATCGGTCTCGTAAACCTTCAGCGACATATCCTTCATGGCTTCCTTGAACAGATAGTCGCGTATGTGGCGGGTGGTGACGTACTTGCCCTCCTGCCCCGCAAACGGCGAATTGTTCACCGAAAAAGTCATTTCCATGGTGGGCTCGCCTATCTTCACAAAGGGCAGCGGCTCGGGGAAATCCTTATCGGTTATGGTGTTGCCTATATTTATGTCGTCAAGGCCGGAAAGGCACACTATGTCGCCTATCTTCGCCTCTTCCACCGGGGTGCGGCCCAGACCGTCGATCTGGAACAGGGAAGTGATGCGCGATCTTCTGTTTACGCTCTTGTCGTGCCAGTCGCACACGGAAATTTCCTGCTTGAGCCGGAACGTGCCGCGCTCTATGCGGCCTATTGCGATCTTGCCGACGTAATCGTTGTAGTCCACCGACGAAACGAGCATCTGCGCGGGCGCGGTCTCGTCGCCTTCGGGCGGGGCGATGTGTTCGAGTATGGTGTCGAACAGCGGGGCCAGATCGGTGCCGGGATCCTCGGGCGTGAGCGAGGCGGTGCCGCCTCTGCCGCAGCAGAATATCACCGGCGAATCGAGCTGATCGTTGGAAGCGTCGAGCTCCATCAAAAGCTCAAGCACTTCGTCCGGCACTTCGTAAACGCGCGCGTCGGGGCGGTCGATCTTGTTTATCACCACAATAATGCGGTGGTTGAGTTCTATGGCTTTTTTAAGCACAAAGCGCGTCTGGGGCATGGGGCCTTCCGCGGCGTCCACCAGCAGCAGCACGCCGTTGACCATTTTGAGTATGCGTTCCACCTCGCCGCCGAAATCGGCGTGTCCCGGGGTATCGACTATGTTTATCTTCACGCCCTTGTAAAAGGTGGAAGTGTTCTTGGCGAGTATGGTTATGCCGCGTTCGCGCTCAAGCGCGTTGGAATCCATCACGCGTTCCTCTACCTGCTGGTTTTCGCGGAACAGACCGCCGTACTTGAGCATCTGGTCGACGAGCGTGGTCTTGCCGTGGTCGACGTGCGCTATTATGGCTATGTTTCTCAAATCGTTTCTTATCATAAAAAATCTCCTCACAAAATATGGATTTTACCATACTTTGCGCCTTTTTTCAACACTTTTCTTCACTCTTTTGCGCTTTTTTTGCACAAAAATGACCCGCATTCCGTGGCATTGCGGCGCTATTTCGCATAAAATCGGTAACGGAGAGTGATACGATGGCAAACGATATGAATATGGGATCGTTCTTTTTACACGTCGACCGCAAAAACGGTAACACACCGGTCTGCGGCGCCTCGGTGCAGACCGCGCACGCGGGCAGGGCGGTCACGGGCGGATACACCGATATCGGCGGCGACGCGCGCCTTGCGCTGCCCGCGCATTCTTACGCCGCTTCGCGCCGGCCGGACAGCGCCGAAGCGCCCTACACGACTTACGACGTCCGCGTTTCAATGCCCGGGTACGTACCTTTGATAATCCGCGGCGTGCAGATCTTCCCCGGCGTGACCACGGTGCAGAAATGCACTCTTACGCGCACCTGCGACGACCCCAAAAACCGCGTCCGCGTTATCGATATCCCGCCGCACGCCCTCTACGGCGCGCGCGATAAAAACGCCGCCGGGCCTGCTTTGCAGACGGCGATATATCCTTCCGCGCGTGAAGTGCTCATACCGCAGAACATAACCGTCCATCTCGGCGCGCCGGATTCCAAGGCGCCCGACGTGACCGTCCCCTACACCGAATACCTGAAAAGCGTGGCGGCGAGCGAGATCTACCCCACGTGGCCCGAATCGGCGCTGCGCGCCAACCTCCTTGCTCAGAACACGCTGGCTCTAAACCGCATATATACCGAATGGTACCGCTCGCAGGGGTACGGGTTCGATATAACCAATTCGCCCGCCTACGATCAGGCGTATATCCACAACCGCTCGACTTTCGAAGTCACCGACGATCTGGTGGACGAAACGTTCACCGAATATATCGCGCGGCCCACGAGTCTTGCGCCGGTGTTTTCGCGCTACTGCGACGGGTATATATCGCAATGCGAAGGACTTTCGCAATGGGGCTCGGTCGACCTCGCCGAACAGTATTACACGCCGCTCGATATTTTGCGCTATTATTACGGCGACGACGTTTTCACCAAGGAGGCGCGCGTGGTGGAAGCCATACCCGGCTCCTTCCCCGGCGTGCTGCAGACGGGCAGCGAATCCGAATCGGTGGCGCGGCTCCAGTACCGGCTCAACCGCATAGCCATAGATTATCCCGCTATACCGTTCATAGAAAAAGCCGACGGCGTCTACGACGCGCAGACCGCGAATGCTGTAAAGGAATTCCAGCGCATTTTCGGCCTGCCGGAGACCGGAAGGACCGACGAAGAAACGTGGTATCGCGTCGTATATATCTACACCGCCGTAAAAAAGCTCGCCGAGACCGAAAGCGAAAACTTCACGGTGGTCAACGAGGGTTTCCCGGGCAGGGAACTGGATATAGGCATGCGCGGGCTCGACGTTTTGCGCATGGAAATCTATTTGCGGCAGATAAGCGCGTATTTCGGCGCCGACACCATTCCGCCCGTCACCGTGAACGGCGTCTACGACGAAGACACCCGCCGCGCCGTCAGCGCGTTCCAGCGGTTTTACGGGATCGACGTCAGCGGAAAAGTGGATGAACCCACCTGGAACGCCGTGGTGTCGGTCTATTACGACGTGGCGGAAGAACTGCCGCCTTCGCTGCCGCCGTATCCCGGCAGGCCAGTCAAAGCGGGCAGCACGGGCGAAGACGTGAAATTTATACAAAACGCATTAAACAGTATCCGCCGCGGAGTAAAAGAAATACCGCCGCTGAATATCGACGGTATGTACGGGCCAAAGACCGAAAACGCGGTCAAGGCGTTTCAGAAATATTACGGGCTGGTCCCGGACGGGATCGTGGGGCCGCTCACCTGGGCGCGGCTCGGCGCCGAATACTCAAACTCGGGCGGTCCGGACGACGCGGGCTGATCAGATCTCGCTTTCGCCTTCGCCGCGCTTGCTGTTTTCTATCTCTTCGAGCATTGCGTTCACGAATATGGAATTCGGCTCGAATTCCACGGCTATGTTCCTGCCGTTGAATTCGCAGACGTAAACGTACGAAGCGGGGCTTTTTATGTTCTGGTTGAAATTGAACCGCGTGTTTATATACGGCAGTTCGCGCTTTTTCTGCTTTGTTTCGAATTCGTTCTTGGGAAGCAGAGTCACGGCGGTCGAAAGGTCCAGCGAGCACGCCGCCGTGCGCTTGCGTCCGACGTTCTTGTAAACGGTGAAGGTGCCGTCGCAGATCTCGTAATCCATCTCGGTCATCGAAAAACGGTAAGCTACGTAAACGCCCGCGACCGTAACCGTCAGCAGCAAAAGTTCAAAAAGCCACTTGTAGCCGTCTATTATGCACGCCGCCGCCGCGACCGCGATGAACGCCGCCGCGCAGCAGACGATTATGATCACCGCCTGGCGCGGATTCCGCTCCGGCTTGCATCTTATCATTTTTGCTCCCTCCCAGATATAAAACTGACAAACAACGAATATATTATCACCGAAAGGATGGTATTTTATGCCTTTGAACGACAAAGATCTCGAGCGCATACTCGCTATGGACGACGCGTCTTTCGCGTCGCTCGTCGCCGAGATCGCGCGCGCCGCCGGCGGCGACGAAAAACGCGTGCGCGAGCTTTCGGCGGGCGCCCCCGAATTCAAAAAGGCGCTCGCGGGGATGAGCGTTTCCAAAGCCGAATCGCTGCTCAAACGCGCGGGCCGCGGCAAGAGCGAAGCCATTATGGACGCGCTGCGCAAAAACGGATATGGAAAATGATTTCGCATCCAGGCTCCGGCAGATATTAGGCGACGCCGAGGCGATGGAAAAGATAAGCGCCATAGCCGCAGGACTTCAGGAAAAAGAGCCGTCTTCCGTTCCGGCGCCGGTTTCGCCGCCAGTCCAGGCGCCGCCGCAGATACGCGACGACCGGACCGCGTTCCTCGCGGCGCTCAAGCCGCTGCTGCGCGAAGAAAAGCGGCATAAAATAGACGCGCTGCAGAACGCGCTCGCCGTTGCCTCATTGCTTGGCGGCTATAAAAAACACAAAACGGAGTGATATGATGTATACGCGCAGTTTCGGCGACCCCGCGCCCGAAACGCCCGCCGGCGCTTTCGGACCCACCGTCGTCTCCGACGGTCAGCTTTACAATATGCAAAACCAGCCGCCGCCTCCGCCGCCTCCGCCCGCGCCCGGATCTCCGCCCGCCGGAGCGGGACTTTTGAACCGGTTCCGCGGAACTCTGGGACGTCTCGAAACGGACGACCTGATACTTGCGGCGATAGGAGTGCTCATCCTGCTCGACGGCAGCGAAAGCAACGATATACTCGTACTGTTTATTCTCGCGTTACTGTTCTTCTGAACCTTCCGTCCCGCGCCCGGAACGCGAAGCCAGAAACTTTATGAATTCGTTCACCGTGTTCTTGTCTTTTTGCGAAAGCGCGCGGTAATCGGCGTAAAAGGCGTCCTGCTTGGCGCTTTCGCGCACAATGAACGAGGCGTCGTCGCGCACCATTCCGGCGGCGAACATAAAATCTTCAAGATCCACGTCGTCAAAAGCGTGGTCGGCAAGCTTGCGTATGAGCTTGGGGCGGGGAGGGTTTTCCTGCTCGCCCTGAACGAGCTTGCGCATCTGGACGTAACTTATGTCGCAGTCCGCGGCGAACTGGCGCCACGAACGCGGGCCTTTGGCTTTTTCCAAAAGCATAGAAAAAATCTTTTTAGAAAACATACGATCTCTTATTCACTTTCCGTAACGGCGTCGAGCACCGTTTTTTCAAACAAATTTTCCGCGTCGTTCAGCGCGCAGTAGTAGAACACGCAGCCGCGCGCTTTGAAAAACGCGTTGTCTATGAGCGAAGTGTCCACGGAAGGGTAGTTCTTGGCGTTGCGCTTGAGCGCGGCTATGCGGTTTTCCGCGTATTTCTGCATATCGTTGGCGTCTGCTTCGGTTTTGAAAACGAACACGCCGAACTCGGGTCCGTACGGCTCGTCCGAAAAGAACGCGCAGTATCTGACGAGCGTTTCGGGGTCGGGATAATCCGAGACCAGATCGCCGTATTTGCCGGCGAGTATGTCGTCGTCGAAAAGATACGCGTTTTCAAACGGTTCCGAGCAGTATTTTTCGCCCGCGCCCACGTCGAATCCTTTTATAAGTTTCCCCAAAAGCGCCGCCGTATCTATCTGATCCGGCTGTTTTATTTTGCCCTCGTTTTCGTTTCCGCCGCACGCGGCGAAACAGAACGCCGTGAACGCGCACAACAGAATCAAAAGGATTTTTTTCATTTTTTGCCCTCTTTAGCCATCTTGTCGAAATACAGCAGCGCGGCGCCTATGACCGTGGCGTATTCGCTGTTTCTGGGTATGATGAAATCCATCCCGAACATCACGCCCATACCGCTGTAAAGGCGCGGAGCCTGTTCAAGCGTGGAAAGGTTGCCCGTGAGCACGATGCTGGTTATCTTCTTGGCGCGCGCGGCGAAGACCGCCATCATACCTATTGTTTCGCATATCATATTGATTATACCCAGCGCGTAGTCGCCGTTGGTCGCGATCTCCGAAACTTTGCCGAAATTCGAAGCCGTCGCCTGCGCCGAAAGGGTGGGGATTATGTTTTTGGAAGTGATGTCGTGGATCTTCAGGTCTATGTTTTCAAGGTCGCCGTTCTGCGCGAGCTCGGATATCTGACCCGGGTCCTGCATATGCAAAAGCGCTTTGGAAAGGCCTATCATAGTGCCTCCGCCCACGCCGGTGCCGCCCAGATATTCGGCGCGTTTCTGCTTTGCGTATACCAGCGCCGTGCCGGTGCCCATACTCACGATTATGGCTTCCTCCAGCGCCGAAAGATACAGCCCGCCGCGGCCTATCGCCGCGAACTCGTCCACGTGGACGGTCGGTATGCCGTAAATATCGCCGGTGATGTATGTCGAGCCGACCCCGGTTATCATTACGCGTTCCACCGAGGGGATGTCGATCCCGCGCTCGCTGGTGAATTTTCCGAACGCTCCGTAGACCGAAGCGACCGGATCCGTGGCTTTTACGAGCATCGGCTCAAGCAGCCCGCCGTCGCGGAATCCGACTATCTTGGTGGTGCTGCCTCCCACGTCTATGCCTATTATTATGGCCATTGCGCGCCCTCCTTGCGTTGATGCTTTATATTCGCTTATATTTTATATCTTTTTGGACTCTTTGTCAATAGTTATGCTCTTGACTTTTGCCGCGGATTGTTGTATCATTTCCAGTTGGAAGGAGTCGTAAATATGAAATACTATCTCGGGCTCGACATAGGCGGCACCAATATAAAATCGGGCGTGCTTTCGGCGACGCACAAACTCGTCTACAAGAATTCGTTCCGCACCCGTTCCGCCGACGGCGAACAGGCGATAATCGACGACATCATATCGGAATGCGCGCGCATTTTCGGTATGTATAAAATTGAATGCATAGGCGTGGGCTGCCCCGGCGACAAGGACGACGCCAACGTGAGCATCGTCACGGCGGGCAACCTGCCGTTCGACAACCTGCCTATCGTGGATATCCTGCATAAGCGCTTCGGCGTGGAGGTGTATCTCGAAAACGACGGCAGCTGCGCGCTCATCGCCGACTGGCTCGCAGGCGCCGGAAAGGGATGCACCGATATGGTCGAGATCACCGTCGGCACCGGTATCGGCGGCGGCTGCGTGGTCAACGGCGACCTTATGCGCGGCGTCACCAACGACGCGGGCGAATTAGGGCATTTCGTAATAGACCCGCGCGGCGAAAAATGCCCGTGCGGGCAAAAGGGCTGTTTTGAAAGATTCGCTTCCGCCACCGCGCTCATCAAAATGACGCGCAAAGCGGCGGAATCGAATCCCGGTTCCGTACTTGCGCGGGAATGCGCAAACGGCGTCGACGGCCGCACCGTCTTCAACGCTTACGCAAAGGGCTGCCCCGTGGCGAAACGCGTGCTGAGGCGGTTCGCAAAGAACCTCGCGACCGGCATAAACGGGCTGGATTTCATCTTCGCGCCGCAGTACATATCGCTCGCGGGCGGCATAATGAATCAGGGCGACGTGGTGCTCAAATTCCTGCGCCCGTATCTGCTGCATCCGCAGAAAGTCGGCGTCACCACGCTTCACGGCGACGCGGGCGTCATAGGCGCCGCGCTTTTGTGGAAATTCAAAAAATACTATCTTTCGTTAAGGTGAACGCAAAAAAACGCGGAGCGCATGCCGACTGTTCTTAAAGACAGTCGGCAAATGATGAGTTCCGCTTGCGCGGCACATGATGAGCGCTTTCGCGCATGATGAACGGCTTCGCCGAATGATGAGCGCCTTC
>JAEEGF011841386.1_pt1 | contig 54598 bp, 48 predicted proteins | sample 9134171 | NCBI WGS metagenome assembly JAEEGF01 (sample SAMN16246542, study PRJNA631951) | gut metagenome | biome: gut microbiome; feature: rumen; material: AP-attached | host: Bos | place: Iran: Karaj | collected 2018-10 | reverse complement strand
CAATACCGACTTATGAACAAGAAAACCACCACCATCGGCCAGCTTGCCGCCAAGCTGTCCAACAACAAGATGGTCAGGGTCGTGGCTTCCCTCTTCCACAAGGAAGAGTTCGGTTTCACGGAGGATGGCTCCATCGAGCTTTCCGAAGACGAAGAGGACCGAATCCGGAAGACCTACGGCGAGAGTTTCCTCGAGAAACTCAAGGCCACCAAATTCACCGACGGTGCCTCCGCCAAAGCAACCGACCTCTTCGATGCTGCCGTCCAAGGGGCTGCTGCGGAAATCGTCAAGGACAAGGATACCTTGATCGCCGACCTTCGCGCGACCATCGAGACCCTTTCCGCGTCTCCGGAGCCGACCCCGCAGGCCAAGACCCCTGCAGGCGCCGCCGGCCATGACCTGGCGGCCATCGACATGAAGGCACGCCACAACGCCATCGTCGCCGCCGCCCTGGCGTCCGGCAATCCGTTCGGCGTCCATCTCTCCAGCCAGAACGTCGATGTCTCCGAACTCAATCAGGAGTTCGACATCGCGATGCCTCCGAAGTTCCGCCTCGAGATCCTCCTGAAGCGCATCTATCAGGGTTTCGCCGACGCGAAGTTCTTCACCCGCGTGAACACCAACACGGACTTCGTCGCCACCGCCGCCATCCACACCGAGGTGTCCCAGCAGTTCACCCCGGAATGGACGCCCAAGGGTTCCCTGAAGTTCACCCCGATCCGCATCGCCTACCGCCGGCACAAGATCAACGAGCCCATCAAGCCCACCGAACTCCTGTCCAGTTGGCTGCTTTACCTGTACGAGCAGGGCAAGAGCCAGGCCGAGCAGCCGTTCATCCGGTACGTCGTCACGGAGCACATCCTTCCGAAGGTCCTGGAGGACATCACGCTCTCCATGGTTGCGAAGGGTAAGTACACCGCCGTCGATGTCTCCAGCCTGACGCCCGGCGCCGCCGGATCCGCCGCGAAGGACTCCATGGACGGTATCGAGACCATCCTGGTCGAGGGAAAGGCCGGCACCAACCCCGCCGCCGCGAAGATCAACTTCTACAAGAACGCCCAGGATCTCCGCAACATGACGGACGACCAGGTCCACGCCTACGTCGACGCCTTCGCCGACGACGTGCGCGGCCAGTTCGTCAACAAGCAGATCACAATCCACTGCGCCCCCGAGGTGCTGACCAAGTACCAGCGCGCGGAGTTCAAGTTGACCGGTGTCTACACCGGCAAGGAGAACGACGGATCCATCCGCTTCACCAGCGCGACCCTCGTCCCGATGGAGTCCATGTACGACTCCCCGATCCTCTTCACCACTCCGAAGGAGAACCTGAAGATGCTCGTGGACCTCTCCCACCCGGAGAACTGCATCAACGACATCCAGAAGGAGAACTACGACGTGAAGATCTTCGGCGAATACTCCCTCGCCGTGGGCTTCGCGATCGCCGAGGCGGTCTTCGCCTCCGTCCCTGACGGTTACACCCCGTACGATGCCGTCCGCAGCGAGGCCGAGGTCGACACCTCCAAGTGGGAGAACGGCGGCAGCGGTTCCGGCAGCGGCAGTGGTTCCGGTTCCGGCAGCGGTTCCGGCAGCGGCAGCGGTTCCGGTTCCGGCAGCGAGAGCGGCGCGTAGTCATTCGTCCAACCTTCAATCTTGACAGATCATGTACACGAAAGTATCCATCCCCCGCAACGAAGACGGCGGGGCCCCCACCATCAAGAACGCGACGGTCATCCTCGTGGACATCAACGACGTGGACGCCGAGCCCACCCGGGAACTCGGCGACACCGAAGTGGTCGGCGACCTGACCCTCAAGACCGGCGCGAAGGCCGTCGGCATCTACGCCACCCCCTCTTCCATCGTTCCGACGGAAGAGAATTCCGGCGAGGTGGATGCCCGGGGCCTCATCAAGGGCGTCGAGTACGTCCATCCCGGCAATTCCGTCGCCATCGCCAACCACACGGAAGCCTTCCTGAACAGGGGTGTCATCGCGCTGGTCCGCGAGTGCAACGGCACTTCCGCCGGCAAGTGTCTGATCATCGGCTCCGTCTGCAACCCGCTGTACATGCAGCCGGAGTACAACAACACCAAGGAGGCGTCGAACCGGAAGTTCGTCTGGAAGCAGGACATGCCGGACAAGTTCGCTATCGGCACCTACGGCGGCGCTATCCCGTCCCTGGCGGACGATGCCTCCAGTGAAAGTTCTTCCTAATGGAAGACCTGAAACTGACCTCCATCGTGGTTCTGGCCCATCCCGGGTCAGAACCACTCGTCCAGTCCGCCTGGCGACAGTTCTGTGACTGGCCGCTGACGGTGATTACCTGGGACGGCACGGTATCTCTCAAGCAACTGCTGCTTGAGTATATCATGGCCGACAACCTGGCGGAGCACATCGATATCCGTTTCGTCGTCATCCCGGCCAACCTGGTGCCGGTGGCGCCCGTTCGCTGGAGCGAACTGCAGACTCCCTATGTCGACGTCGATGGAACGAGGCGTTCCTACTGGGGACGTGTTCCCGTCACCTTCGACAAGACGGTCCTGGTCGACTGGCTCCCGCAGCACGACCAACTTGACGACGAAGCGTTCGTCAAGGCGTATGTGGAGAACAACAACGGGCGGCCGCTGGAGGTTGCCCATGGATTCGGGAACTTCTACACCAAAGTCCTCCGGGCGAACCCTTGCGAGAACCTGGTCATAGAGGCACTGATCCGGAAGCGTTTCCTCTATGTCGGACCGGCCGGATGGCCGGCCGTCGAACACCTTATCCGAAAACTGCTGAAGATATGACGGAAATCGAGCAGTGGCTGAGATCGGGGGCCGGAGTCCAGGAAGGGCTCCGGCTCCTGTCGGTTTATAAGCCGAATCCCCTTTTTGCAAGGATGGTGGAGCGCTATCCGGACAAGTACGCTCCCCTGCTGGTCAGGACTCTGGCCGGCGTCGGGATGGACAGCATCACCAGGACGGCCGCCAGGTCGAAATCCCTGCGGGAGGAATGGCCGTTCCTGGACGACCCTGACTGTCCGCCCGAGTTGAAGATCCTTGCCGCGGACAAGATCACCGCCTTGCGCAACTTCGCCAGGGAACATGACAGACTCTCATCCTGCGATTCCCTTGAAGCCTGTCTGGAGACGGCAAGAAAATGCGTGTTTTTTTACTGTCAAAATCGGAAAATACTCTCCGAATTCGCTTATTACAAGGAACACGGGTCCGTGCTCGGAAAACACCCCGTTTTCGAGGAGTACGCCCGCCGTCAGGAACTTGTCGACATGGGGATCCTGGACCTCGAGCGCAGGCGGTCGAATCTCCAGGACGCCATCTGGAGACTGGCGAAGCAGTTGCGCATGGGCGAACGTCCGGATCTGGCCGAACGACGTCAGGAACTGGTAGAGACAAAACGGCGAGAACTCGCCGTAATCACAAAAATGATTGCCGATTATGAAAGAGCCTATGGAAGGAGAACAGCCGGTACCCGAGAGTCCGAGAAAGCCTGAGCCGCAGAGGATGAACGCCAAGGGTGAGATAGACCTCACCCATCCGGAGGCCATCATCCTGGACGCCATCGGTCTGATGCGCTTCCAGGATGTCGTTTCCGGCAAGGAAGCGCCGCTGAAAAAGTTGGACCTGTTCGGAGGCCCGACGGAGATGGGAGCCTGGGAGGCAGTCCAGGATTATATCGCATCCGGAAGCCGAGGGCGCCTGTCTCCAAAGGAAGAGCATTACCTGGACCTTCTGAACCTGGTGTTCTCTCTGGACAGCCAGTACGGGAAACGCAATGTCATCAAGTTCCTGGTATCCCCCTATTTCGGCTTCAGTTACGATCAGGCGAGCAACCTCTATTCGGAGGCCATCGAAACCTTCTACGCGAACCGGGGCATCAGCAAGGATGCCATGCGGGCGAAAACCGCCGACCAGTTGGAAGCAGCGTACATCGCCGCCATCAACGTCGCAAAGACCTCGAAGGATTACAAGAACGCCGCTGAGATCCTGGCAATGAAAGCGAAGGTCCTTGGCCTGGACCGCGAGGATACCGTCGTCCTGTCCCAGCAGGTTTACGCCCGATCCTATCGGATTCTCTCGCTCGATCCGGCATCCATTGGCCTTCCGAAAGCAGACCGCCGGGAACTGAAGGAAATCATCGACGGAGTGCTGGTATCCGGAGTGCCGGAGTCAGAACGCAAGCGCCTTGAGATGGACGCTGGAATCATCGACGTTGACATCGTGGAAATCATGCGCAATGAGTCACAGGAGGCAGATTAAGACGGACGGAAGCGACCAGAGCGTCGCATCGGTCCAGTATATGAACAAGACGGCACAGATCGCCGCACTGGTTTCTCCCAGGAACCTTTACGCGGAACTTGGGCGTGGATCCTCGAAGACGACCGACATCCTTACCGAACGTATGCTGGAAATCGTCTTCGACATGCCCGGGGCTCCGCTCGCCTGGATATCCGACACATTCGCGAACCTCACCCAGAACGTGATTCCCACCGTCCTGGAATCACTGGAGAGGAAAGGATACCATGAAGGTGTGCACTATGTCGTCGAGAAGCAGCCTCCGGAATTCAACGAAGCCGAGAAGGCTGAACTGGAAGACTGGCTGAAGCCCCATTTCTGGAAACCAAGGAACCGGATCATCAACTACAAACGCGTGATCATCTTCTACACGGGGACCAATTTCACTTTCGGATCCCTGGACCGGCCGTCCACCCTCGCCGGTCGGAGCTACGTGCACCTTTTCGGAGACGAGGCGAAGTACTTCAAGGAGACGAAGGTCGCCACCATGCTCAAGGGCGTACGCGGCTATCCCGAGTATGCCGGATCCGTATACTACCGGGGCGTGACTTTCACCTCCGACGTAGGCGACCCGTCCCGAATCGGAGAATACGACTGGCTCGGAAAATACGCCAAGACCATGGACATCCAGGCTATCACGCTCGTGATGAAGGCCGGGCTCGTTTACAACGAAGCGATGCGCGCCTACCTCGCCGCGAAGGAACGCTGGCAGAAAACCCAGGAGACCAAAGACCTGGGCGAATGCAGAAAACTGCTGAAAATAGCGAACGACTGGTATAAGCGCTGGATCCTGCTGCGGCTCAGGAAAGAAAGCAGCAACTTCTATATCCGGGCGTCCAGTTTCGTGAACGTGGACATCCTGACGCCGGACTGGTTCACCGATGCGATTAAGGGCTCCGTCCCGGATCTCAAGACGGCCATCCTGTCGATGCGTGCCTCCATCAGTTCCGGAGACCGGTTCTACGCGGCGCTCAGGGAAGAGCACTTCTTCCTTGACGGGAAGGATGAGGCGATGTATGACCGGCTCACGCTGAGGGATAGTGAAGACTGTACGGTTCTCCGGTATCTGGACAAGGACCGCCCGCTCAGGGTGGGGGTGGATTTCGGTAACATGTGTTCGATGGTCGTTGGACAGGAGGGTATGCACAAGGGGCGTAAGTGCCTGCGCTGCCTGAAATTCCTGTACACGCTCGCACCGGAATACGTGCCTGACCTGGGACGGAAGTTCCGGACCTATTTCTCTCAGCACCGGAACAAGATTGTGTACCTGTACTACGACCGTGCCGGCAATCAGTACAGCAAGGTCGGCCGGTCCCAGGTCGCCGATCTCAAGAAGTCCATCGAGACGGACGGTGAAACCGGGCGCCGTACCGGATGGAGCGTACACCTCATGAGCCTGCACCAGGCGACCATCACCCAAGCCGAGGAATACTCCTTCATGATGAAACTCCTTGGCGAGGAAAACCCGCGCCTCCCCATTGTCCGCATCGATTACTACGCGGCAAAGGAACTGAGGCTTTCCCTGCAGAACGCTTCCACCATTGTCAAGGATAACGTCGTGTACAAGAACAAGAACTCTGAACGGCTGCCCGTCGCGGACCTTCCTACCAAATCCACGAATCCTTCGGACGCCTTCAAGTACTTCTGCATGTCCAAGGACCTCACGGCCATCGCGAAGGGCGCGACCGCCGTTCCGGCGGGAAACGCAGATCCGATGACGAAATAAGTGTACTTCTCCCGAAAACAAGGCTTCGCTGCATCCCAGCGGAGCTTTTCGTCATATATCACCATCTGGTTATCGGTGCGGTCGCATGCGACGGAGAGGGCGGGCCGGCGCCGATTGTCTCGCAAAAAACAGTTTTTTCGCCTCCGGAATATGTTTTTATTTGATTTTCAGAGGAATTCACATATAAAACTGCCCAAAAAACGTCAAATCTCCGCCGCCGCCATCAGCTTGACGGCCATACCTGTCCTTTTGACGGAAATTGAAACGGGTATTTTTGCATGCGAATACCTGATAGTGCTAAGCTTCTTAGTTTTTCCTGGACTGCAGTGATGCAATCCAGGTTTTCTATGTCCTTTTTTACGGACAGCGCCTGTTTATCTTTGCATCCGTGAAACTGTATGATGCCATACACGAGATGCGGCGGCTCACCCATGAGGGCGTGCCTTTCTCCTTCACGTTCATGTCGTACAGTGAAAGGAATGACTCCACGGACGGGATAGTCCATGTCCGTTCCGCCAAACTTCTTCAGCGCGAAAATGTCAGGTACAACAAGAACGCAGAAGACCAGGAACGCTATCTGAACCTGGACACGAATGAGCCGCGCCGGTTCTGGCATCCTCTCCTGATGGAGTTCAACGGTGAAAAAGTAACCTTATGACCGAAGTGAAATCAATCGGCCGCCACGCCTACGCGGCCCACACGGATGACGGGCGGGTATATCTGCTGTCAAACAAGTTGGGAGACGGCATCCCGCCTTCGTTCTGGCGGATGGGAGACCCGAACTGGGAAGTCCTTCCCATGGACATCGGAGGAGAGCGCATCGTTCCGTTCGGCCACGACAACCGGCTTCCCGTCCAACTCCGGAATATCCTGGACGACAACAACCTCGCTCCGGGCGTGCTGGACCGGCAGCTGGGTCTCATCTATGGTCAGGGCCCTTTCCTGTACCGCCTGGCATACAGGGACGGTGAGATTGTCCGGGAATGGATCCAGGATACGAAGATCGAAGACTGGCTCCGGAGTTGGGATGCACCCTCCTTCATCAAGGGCGCCCTGTCAGACTACCTGCACCTGAAGGGGTACTTCAACGCGACATACCTGGAAAGGGGCTGGAGAATCGGACGGAAACCCAGGATTGCGATGCTCGAGCACATCCCTGCGAAGAATGCACGACTGGAATGGACCGACACCCGGAACATCAGGGATGTCAAGCACATCATCGTGGGCGATTTCGAGCACGACTGCACCGGCACGGGCACGATGAAATACCCGGTCTACAATCGCCGGAACCCCGGTGAATTCCCGGCTTCGGCCTCCTACAACCACACCTATTCCTTCGGTCGCGACTTCTACTCCGTTCCCCAGTACTGGGGGACGCTGCGGTGGATTGTCCGCGGATCCGAAATCCCGACCATCTTCAAGTATGTCACGGACAACGGCCTGAACCTTGCCTATCACGTGCATTCTCCGCAAGGATACTGGGACGCGAAGCGGGAATGGCTCCGGCGGATCCATCCCGAATGGGCCTCCGATGACGGAAAAATCGAAGAAGAGATCCGTGCGATGACGGACCGGTTCCTGACGAACCTGACGGAAGTCCTGTCCGGAAAGGAGAATGCCGGCAAGTTCTTCCATACGGTCGACGTCATCGATGAAGTGACCGGGAAACCCGTCACCTGGTCCATCGAGCCCATCGACCAGAAGATCAGGGATTTCGTGGAAAGCCAACTGAAGATCGCCGAAGCATCTTCATCTGCCATCACCTCCGGCATGGGCCTGCATCCGGCGCTGTCGAACCTGATCATCAACGGGAAGTTGGCCAGCGGGTCGGAACTCCTGTACGCCTTCAAACTTTTCCTCTCCAGCGATACGGAGATTCCGGAATCGACGGTCCTGGAACCCATCAACCAGGCTATTGCCTTCAATTTCCCCGGAAAGGACCTCCGGGTTGGCTTCTATCACCGTTCCGTCAAGACGGAAGAGGCGACTCCGACGAATGACCGGATCAAAAACGAATAACCATGCTATTCAACAAGGATGACAATGGCAGTGTGGAACTGCAGCAGATAACCGGAGTCTTTGCGGCGTCGAACGATTACAGCGTCGTGTCTTCCGAAATCGACGAGGCGACCCGGGCTGTGGCCCGCCTGGTGGGTGAGAAGGTCATCGAGGATGCCGAAGCCGCATACGAATCGGGTGATGAGGACGGGGTGACCGCTGCGGTCCGGCTGGCCGTGGCCGTCCTCGCCGTTTTCCGTTATACCAGGAACAATCTCATCTCCCATGGAGACAATGGTGCCAGGTTACCGGTCGATGACAATGAGAAGGTCCCCTTCGAGTGGATGATCGACCGGGACGAACGGGCGCAGCGGGAACGCTGGTTCCGCGCCATGGACGCCCTTTACGGAATCCTGGAAAAAACCGAGAATGATTCCTGGATGGGATCCGACACCCGGAAGATCTACCAAGCATCCATTGTCCGGACCCTGCAGGATTTCGAACGGATCTATCCCGTGGACGGATCCTACTATGTGTTCTATATGCTCCAAGGGCCCGTGATCGAGAGCCAGCCGCCTATCCGCCGGATGATCGGGGCGGAGAACTGGGCGGGTATGACAGGAGACAGCCCGTCGGAGAAGCAGAGGGAACTCCTCCCCCTCTGCCAACGCTACGCTGTCATCTCGGCCCTCATCAAAGCCGTCCGCCGGTGGAACCTGGAAGTGTTTCCGCTCACTATCGCACGCAGGTTCTCGCCGTCCTACCAAGGGAACAAGGCAACGCGAGCTGCACTCCGTACGGAAATCGACGCATACATCGCCGGGCTGGAGGCACAGTTGGACGATATCCGCGACGAAATCGCCGAAGTACTCGCGGACGGAAATCCTTTCAGTGACTTCGACCCTATCCCGACCGGTGACCGTCGCAAGAAATTCTTCTCGGCCCAATGACCGAAATCGAGGTATACGAAACCGGAAAGAAGGTTACGATTCCTTCGACCTGGTCCGAGATGACTCCGGAGCAGGTGCAGACGGTGTTCAGGATCCACGACCGGGCCGTCCGGAAAGGATGGACCGTTATGGAAAGGAATGTTCGGATCCTGTTCTCGCTCCTTGGAATCCGGCCAGGCTGGAAAACCGCACATCCGACACCGAAAATGGTGGAGAACGTCGTCATGCTGTGTGAACGATGCCTGGGTTTCCTGGGCGATGAAGGGCTGACCTATGACGGCCTGGCCAATCCACTCCCCCGCGTCGGAAGGCTGCATGGCCCAGGCGAATTACTGCAGGACATCACCTTCGGAGAGTTCCGCGCTGCGACCCGGGCGCAGCAGGACTTCTTGAAAAGTCACCGGCCGGAGGATTTGGACGAGATGGTAGGCGTCCTATACCGAAGCCGGTACCGGAAGGGGAACCGCGCCGGGAGACGCGCCGGACCGATTGGCGGGAAAGCATTCCGGAACGATGTCCGAAGGGCGGCCAGGATGAGGTCATGGCAAAAACGGCTCGTCTTGCTCTGGTTCTGCGCCTGCCTGCACTACCTGCAGACCGGCAGACTCATCCTGAACGGTGAAGACGTCGACCTGTCCCTGCTCTTTCAGGATCCAGATTCGATGATGGGCCCGGCTGCCACCTGGAATGACCTGCTTTTCCAGGTAGCACGGGAACAGACGCTTGGTAACATTGACCGCGTGGAAGAGGAGCCGCTGTTTTCGGTCCTCGCCCTGATGTGGTCCAATTATAAGGAGGCGAAACGCTATGAAGAGACTGCAAAGGCTCACAAGAGTCACTGAGTATTTGTACAGGTTCCGGGCTCCATCTTTTCCGGAAATCGTACCGATCATGACGGTTAATCAAGAGAACGCCACGTCCCAACTGGCCAGGACAGCCGGCGAGCAGCTGCTCATCGCCCTTCCGGAAGGCCGATCTACTGGTCGCGACTCCGATTCCTTTGAAGAGACGGTCTCCTTTGCCATGTTCGCCCTCTCCAAGGTTAATGGCCCAGCCCGTACCACCGAGTCCGCCCAGATCGCTTATGGCAACCTTCTTCAAATCCTGGACGACTGTTTGGAGCAGTTGGTACTGGATCTCACCGGAGGCGAGACCGGTGCCCCCTGTCCACAACTTGCAGGACTGGAACTCACGACGGCAGACGTCGTTCCGGAATACTCGGTCTTCGGCGGATGGAGCGGCTACTATATGGAAATCGTCCTCGAATAATGGGTGTCAAGGAGCGGTTCATCAAGGAGACCCTGGAGTCCCAAGGGCGTCGGATGCTCCGAGCCCAGGGCCAGGTCATGGAGGAAGCACTGCGCTTCCATACCGGCGAGACCTACGGCCGTCGGCGTATCACCGTTACCGAGGGTAGCGAGATGAGCGGCACCCTCACCTTCCACCACACCGTCCAGGAACGCTTCCTAGACATGCGTCGCCTCCGACACGGATCTTCCGAGTCCAAGCGGCCTAGATCCCGCCGGATCCACAACCGTTTCGTCATGGGTATGTATAATGCCATCGCCCGCGAGCTCATGTATGGCTTCACTGAAGATGTCGCCGCTAGAATCCGGGAGGAGATAGAGCGGAGTGGTAAGTAATTTGAAGTACAAACAAAGTTTAATTGTGCAATAATGTGCAATAATGTGCAATAATGTGCAATAATGTGCAAAAAAAGGGCAATTTTCTGGTAAATAACTAAACATTCCTCTATATTTGCAATGCCAAGAATGATAGTGTTTTGTGTTTTAGCCTCCGATGACTCCGCTTAGAACCGTGGATCTTTCCACTTTTGCTCGCTTTTTGGGATTGTCCATGATATCTCAAGGTATTTCTGTAAGTCCTCTGAAACTACAGAAATTGCTTTATTATCAACAGGCATGGCACATGGTGTTTTTTGGCCGGGAGAATCAATTGTTTAACGAAAGTCCCGAGGCGTGGGTCAATGGTCCTGTATATCCTGCGATATATCACCAGTACAAAGAATGTGTACCTGGGATGTGTGACCATCTCCGACCTGAACATTTCGGTGTACCCACAGATGGTGTCTTGGACGAATTAGCGAGACTTGATGCTTCCATGGGACTTCAGGAAGAAGAACTTAGGCTCTTCCAATCCGTTATGGCACTTTACGGCGCGAAGACGCAGAATCAATTGATTTTGGTTACTCACGCGGAAAAACCGTGGTGCGATGCTCGAGAGGGGCTCCTTCCTTATCAGTCTTCGGATCGAAAGATTTCTTTAGACACAATGTATTCCTATTATAAGGAACGTCACGATAGAATCAGGGGTAGAAAATGATCGATACTGATCTTTTATCACCTGACGACTTTTGGGACGACATCTATGGGCCCACGCAGGTTGGGGAAAATTTAACACGAGAAGAGACTCTCTTGTCGTATGATGTTCCTATTGTAATCAGTTATGAGTTAATTGATCTAAATATTACTGATTATCATTTCTTTCAGGTATTTCTCCCAAAAGAAACACAGGAGTATTTTCGAATCATGAAAGAACTCTCCTGCTGTTCTATCAATCATATGATTAGTGAGAGCGAACACGACCTCCATTTCTATCGTTCCAAGGTTACTAAGCGCATCACAAACCTTCTTAAGCAATTAGATCCTGATTGTACTCCGGATCAGGAATCCACTTTCATTTTTCATTTTGCTCTTGGAACTGATGAAAACGGTGCTTCTCGGGAGTTGGGCAGACGGTCACCAAGAGTTTACTTTATGCTGGGCCGTAATGGACGAATTTTTCCTCTCTTCTTCGATCCTTTTCACGAGATTAATCCATTAAACCCATGATCATCAGCCTCGGCACTCCGGGGGCTTTGTTGTGCCAGTCTGGAACAATAACGAGGAGGTGGCACAATAAGGCAAGGATTTTGCACTTATTTATTTATGAAGCGTTTAGCTCTCATATTGTTTATTCTGGTATTGTCCTATCCTTTGTACGGTCAGTACAGTTGGCGTTTTTCTCCGTCATATACATTCGATGCGCCTGCGTTTTCAAAGGAAGATTTAGCATCCAGGGCGGAGGATTACAGGAGATATGCTGCCGTTCAACTCAATGCGCCGGACATATACCAATACGATTCGAAGCATCACACCTCTTGGTTTCTGTATACTTATTCTTCCTTGGTAAATAAAAAAGAGGTTAATAATGTTGTAAAAATGTACGTCAGTATTCTACCTGATCAAGGAGGATATACCGTAATCGCCGAAAAATGCGAAGCGTCCGTCAGGATAGGAAGCCGGGCTCTTTTTGAATTCGAAACACTCCGTTCTGATGACTCTGTTTATCAAGATAAGATGATCCATACCGCCGTAACCCAGATTAAAGCTTTTATTCAAGAACAGTTCGACAGTCTTATTCCTAAGATCCGAGAGATCATGGAGAATCCCGTCGATGGGTTCAGATTAAAGGAGATAACGGATTAGGCGTCTATTCTCCAGACAGTTCTGGACTCTTTATTTGAGAGCAATGATTTAGGCGTGATATTTGCATTTGCTATTAAAAACTGATTGTTATGCTTTTGTGGGAGTTACCAGTCGGAGTATTCATTATCCTTCTCTTCATTGCTTTCTTCCAATGGAGAAAGAAGGTGTGGGACCGGCAGGAACGAGAGAAAGAACAAAAAGCGCTCAATCTATATCTTCATCTCAACAAGTTCTCCTTTGAGGATCAAGCTTATATCTTGAACCACAGCAAGCCTTTCTATTTGCGTGGTCATTTCAAGCGCCTTTACTATTATGCTTGCAGACGATGGGATGAGTCCGGAAGCATTTATGACAATGTGGAAGAAATCATCCGTAGTAGTTGGAAAAGCCGTAGACTCCGCCGAAAAGCGTTGGCTCGAAAACTATGGCGGAAGGTGCTTCCTTCCAAATCTGTTGCCATAGCATAAACGACTCCGATTGTCCTTTTTAGCCGCTAACATGCGGCTATTTTTGTGCCGTAATCACGTGAATTATGGCAAAGAAACTGATTGAGGAAGATCTTCGCTTGAATATCTTGGTTAACGGCGATGCCGGCAAGAAAGCGGCTCTTGAAGCGGCAAAGACCTTTGATGATCTGGGGAAGAAACTCGAGAACGCGAAGAAAGAACTCTCCGCAATCGATGCTGGGCTACGGCCCCAGGGATACGATAATGCCCAAAAGAAGGTACAGGCCTTGAGTGCGTCCTACGAGAAAGCTCGCCAGCGAATGGAGTCGTTGAATCGGCAGCAGCAAATTGAGACGATGACGTTAGGAGAATTGCAGCGGCATATCAAATTGACATCCATTGCGCTTAGAGATGCTATTCCTGGCACAAAGCAATGGGAATCACTGAATAAGGAACTCAACGATACCAAGAATCGGTTGAAAGAACTCCGAACGGGAAGTGCTCAAACCGAGGGTGTGTTGAAAAGGCTCTGGAACTCGGCTGCTGGAGCGGTTGCAATTCTAAATGCGGGTTGGATGGCCCTTAGACGTGTAGTTGATGGTCTGCGTAGTGCATTTGATACTATCAAGGATTTTGAGCAGGCTAATGTGAATCTTTCTACTATCCTCGGGCAGGAGGTAGATACCATATTTGACCTGACCAACCAAGCCCTTAAACTTGGACAAACTACCCGATACACGGCATCCGAAGTAACTAACCTTCAGACTGAACTTGCCAAATTGGGATTTACCCAGCGTCAAATTCTTCAAATGTCCGAGTCCGTACTCAATTTTGCAACTGCAGTCGGCTCAGAACTTCCGGAATCAGCCGCACTAGCCGGCGCCACACTACGGATGTTTGGGCTCCAGGCTAGCAGTACGGACGATGTAATGGCGACCCTTGCACTATCCACGAACAAAAGTGCCCTTAACTTCTCGTATCTGCAAACGGCCATGTCCATAGTCGGACCTGTGGCAAAAACCTTCGGATTCAGTGTCAAGGATACTACGGCACTTCTCGGCACCCTCGCCAACGCAGGTTTCGACGCATCCTCTGCCGCTACGGCTACACGCAACATTATTTTGAATCTCGCCAATGCCAATGGGAAACTTGCGAAAGCACTTGGTGAACCGATTGAGACTTTCCCCGACCTTATCGATGGGTTGAAAAAACTGAATGATCGGGGAGTCGACCTTGCAACGACCCTCGAACTGACCGACAAACGATCTGTAGCCGCTTTCAATGCGTTTCTGTCCGGTGCGGATAGCGCCAAGATCTTGCGGGAAGAACTGGAGGATACTGATGGCGTTCTTCAAGATATCGCAGAAAAGCGAATGAACACAGTGGAAGGCTCGGTTGCTTCTCTTCAGTCTGCTTGGGAAAGATTCGTTTTGTCACTGAGGAATAGCCAGGGCACAATCAAAAAAACAATCGATCTTCTGACTGACCTTGTCAGGGGAATCACCCCTGGGGAGGAAACTGATCCTAACGCAACAGCCCGCCGGACCAGTTCCTATATTGGCACCCTCTGGAACATGTACAGTGACAAAGAGGATGGGGTCAGTCTGATTCTTCAGGCTATTTCCGACGATGAAAAGAAGATGGAACAAGGCCTGAAAAATGCAGAAGCAAAACTTGAGAGCGCGTCAGGCATCCTTGCTAAACGTCGGGCGAAAAAAGAGGTTCAGTATTATCAGGAGGGCTTGGCCGTGATGGCTGGAGCCCGACAGGAGTTCGCTGACCGTCAGCAATGGGAAGCTGGAACTTTCTTTGAAGATTCTGGCTCCAGCGGTTCCGGAAGCGGTTCGGGGAGTGGCGGCGATGGATCCAAGGGTAAAAAAACATGGTCTCTTCAGTCTGACGAGGCTTTCCTTGCAGCCAAGGCCGAACTAACCCGACAGTTCAACGAGGGTGAAATCAAGAGCAAGGAAGAATACGAAGAGCACATTTATCAACTCGAAGTGTCATCCCTTCGAGCCAGACTTGTACTTCATAAAGAATCCGGATCTGCCCGTCAGAAAATCGAGGCGGATATTCAGGACAAAACGATGGCCCATAATGAGAAGGTCAAGAAACAGAATGAAGAACGCGCAAAGAAAGAAGCCGAAGAGAAGAAGAAAGTCGCCGAACTGGAGAAATCCTACCTGAACACTTATATCGCGGTCATCGACGATCATGAAAAGAAAGCCAAAGCCCAGGAGAAGGCGGAGGACATCCGCTATAAGGAGGAACTGGAAAAGTTCCAGAACAAGAAATCAGAACTGAAGAACTATCACCAGATTGTCGAAACCCTTGAACGGCAACACCAAAACAACCTCCGGAAGATCCGGCTTGATGCGATGGATGCTGAGCGTAAGGACCTGGAAGCACAGCACAAGATCAATCTGGCCACCATTCAGGAAAGGTATGCCTATGAGCTGAACTCTGTTTCCACCAAACCCAGCGACAAGGCCAACATGAATCGGGAGAACGCCTATGAAACGGCCGCCGTGAATGTTGCATATCTCCAAGCACAAGCCTCCTCCTTACAGCGCATCGTTTCAAGCGGCACTGCAAATGGCAACTTGGACGGGCTAAAACTCTCCCGCGATGAACTGAATAAATATCAGTTGCAGCTTTTGGAGACCCTGAAACAGTTGAAAGAGGCGCAGGCTCAACTGGATTCACTCGAGAAAAAAGATTTTAGTGAGATTTTTCAAAATCTACTCGTTGGAACCGGAGATGGATCTTTGTTCGGCGTAAAACAATCTGATTGGGATGCCTTTTTCTTGAACATAGAAAAAGGGACTTTCGGTGCAAAAGATTTGCAGAACGCTTTAACTGGACTAGGCAATGCCGCACAGGAAGGGTTCAAACTCGCCAATCAGGCCATCCAACTCACTAACACGAAGGAGAAAAAAGCCTTGGACGACTATAAGAAGGGACAGGATACCCGGAAAAAGGAACTCGAATCGCGGTATAAGGCGGGTCTGATGACTGAACACCAGTACAATGAGGAAGTAGAGCAGATGGAGGCCGAAATGCAGGCGAAGCAGGAGGCCATGGAACTGGCGCAAGCCGCGCGAACGAAGAAGATGTCCATCATCGAGTCCATCATCAACACCGCCCTTGGCGTCACGAAAACATTGGCTCAGTGGGGCGTTCCCGCTGGTATTGCTCCCGCTGCCATCATGGCAGCAATGGGTGCCGCTCAGACGGCAATGATCATTGCCCAGCCAACCGGCTATGCCGAAGGAGGCGATGTCCAGGTAAAGCGAGCACAAGACGGGCGGGCATTCAAAGCCAAGGTGGATCCGAACAAACGCGGATATGTGGACAAGCCCACCATCCTCGTGGGAGAGGAAGGTGGAGAGTATGTCATCCCAGCAGAGGGACTCAAAAACCCGAACATCCGAAGTATGGCGGACATGATTGAGAATGCAAGGCGTACCGGTCAACTAAGAAGCCTCCGGATGGAAGTGGTTAGCCCAGCGTATTCTGTAGCCGGCCGCGCTGATGGCGGATACACCCATGAAATGATTCCTGCAGGATCCGTCGTTCTTCCTTCTGGTGTTTCGATCGAAATCACCCGTTTGACCGAGACCGTGGACCGGCTCAGTTCCATCCTGGAGGACGGCATCGAGGCCGAGGTGGTAATGCTCGGACGAAATGGTCTGATTGAACGCCTTGATGAGTATAACCGTGCCAAGAAGAGGGGGCAGCTATGATTGAAATCCGTACCAACACCGGGGAATCCCTGGATCTCGCGCCGGATGTGGAATTCGAGGTGGAGATGAACAATCCTCTCCTCGAAACCGACCGAATCCCCGTCGCTTTTTCCACAGCCATCACCTTTCCACCCTCCGACACCAATCGTTCGGTGTTCGGGTATCTGCCGGCTATGCTGCTGCCACCATCTGTGACAAAGGCGGGGTGCACCATCCTTTCAGAAGGCATCCCGATTCTTATCGGAAATCTCGTATACGACAGCCTAGACGAAGATGGAAATCTGGTTTATACGTTCACGGAAAAGGCGCTTGATGACGGACTTGACAAAAAAATATTCGAGTTGGATCTTCCCGCAAGTCAGCAACCAGGAGGCTGGTCACCAGATCAATTGGCCCAGAGGATCAGGAATGGCCTCGAAGAAGGTATTGGAGCGCCGGTTTTATTTGATCCGGCTGGAGAAGTGACGAAATTCCATAACCTACCTTTTTCGAATAACAAGTCTAGGTTTACACCATGCGTTAGTTTCCAGCGACTGTTTGAAGACATTTCATTCTCGTTCTTAGGGTCGTGTCAGGAGGTCTGGAACGGATTATATATCCTTGGCCTATACAAGCCGTTTACCGGAAACATGAGCGGATACGGCGACACCCTTTCCATCGCTCAGTCGCTTCCAGACGTAACGCTCTTGAACCTCGTCAAAGAGTTCTGCAAGATGACTTGCTCGGCGGTCTTTGTGGCCGGAAGGCATTATGTTTTCGTGCCTTTCTCCTATATCGTTCAGGCATTAACCCTATTCCCGATTGACTGGAACGATAAGATTTCCGACATACACTCCTTTGCATTGGAGAAGGCTACAGGATATGCTTTCGGATATCAAAAGGAAGACAACGGAAATAGTGGTGAGACCACCGAAGAAATTATGGTCGTTTCCTCATTATTAAGTGTTTTGAATGCATATCGGCCTGGACAGTATACACCGGTTATGCATACCGGGACTGATGACACTTATTCAGCACCGCCCTCTGCCCACCTTATCGTCAATGAGGATTATTACTATGGCACCGAGATTCTGAACTTTCACGATGAAAGTCGTGATACGGAAATTGAAGGTGAGAAGATGGACAATCACCTCTCTTCATCGCTAATCAGGAATGTACCCATCAACTTCTGGCGCACTGAGTGGGAGGAAGACGATTCATATCCAGGAGGTAGCCATCCAGTAGATACAGAATCCTACTTCCGTATGTCCGGTCTTGTCTCTTTCCCTGCCGATGGAGGTGAACGAGATTCTAAGGTAATCCTCGGCAACTTCGGCCACGATCAATTTGTCGGGAAAGGATTAGGGATGTCAGACGACGGAAATGACTTTCAGATCGGTTCATCTCTGACGGCCGCTGTCCTTTATGCTGAATATCACACTGAATTCGAGGCATGGCTAGCCAAAGACCGGCAAATCATCTCCATGGACATAGACCTAAGCATGCAAGACATCAATAGCTTTCGGATGTGGCAGGTCGTGACGGTCCGCAACCGGCTGTTTCTCGTGAAACGTCTGACGCTCCGCTTGTCCACCAAAATGGATCGGGTTCTATCATCCGTAGAACTGATCAACTTGTAGCTTGTCCTTTCTGACATCCGGTACCGGCGTATTTTTGTGTCATGAATTTCAGCAATCCGAATACGGGCGCTTTCGTCTGGAGCCGAACGGCCGGTGATATTTTACTTACCGGCGGTCCGTCGCCGAATACGCCGGTCCAGTTCACCGTCCTTTTGAATGGTTCAGAGGTGGTCAACTTTGAGTTGACGGCCATTTCGGGCATGATTACGCTGAGATTCAAGGATATCCTAGAGGCGGTGCTCCCCCGTAATGCTATGCTTTCCTCGGGAAGATCCACCAGATACTCCAATACAGTGGCCATCCGGGCCACGGTGAACGAAGACTCCATCACGACATCAACCATGGTTTGTTTTCGGGGAGGGAGTGACGAACTCTCACCCGCATATCCATATACCACCCACTGGCTCACTTGGAAGCCGCAGATAACGGATACCTGGGCATGGGCAAAGGAGCAGCTCTCCTGCATCATCGGGCCATCTACATCGGTAACCGTTTCGGCAAAGGTGTATTTTGCTTATCACACGCCCGTCACTGTAACGGTGGCCACATTTGCTTCCCAGAGCGGAGCCAGCATCGGAACGGTCGACTGTTCACCGTCGGTCATCGAGGGCTTGGCCAATGTCTCCAACGACGCTATGGTTGCTTATGACGTCTATACTGGAAATGTGAGGAGCCACCGCTTTATCTTAAAGCCTACACGGCTCAGAGGACGCGAATTCCTGTTCCGGAACTCACTCGGAGTTTGGGATACCGTTTTCGCATCCGGTGACGTTTCCAGGGAGACGGAGATGGGGCTGTCGACGGTGACCATAAACGGCGAGGAAGTAGAGTTTGCCAATGCGGCCGTGGAGAGATTCAAGGTACAGACTGGTAGTCTGAGGGAACGACGGATGATGGATCAATGGCAGGATTTCTTCCGTACAACGGAGCGCTATGTTCTCCTCCAGGACGATACCCCACGCCGCATTGTCGTTGATTCCATTGAACCGGAGATGACAGAGCACACGTTGTCCAGCGCAACTATCACCTATCACTATGCTAAGGCCTTCACTGGACGCTACTTTAACGACACCGAACTCGACGACTATGATTACACAGCGACAGAATAAACATGGAGATTTCATTCTCCAACTCAGCTTCATGGATAGGGACGGTGGCCTCATCGATCCTCCGCAGCGGCTTGACATCAGACTGACAACTGACCAGAAAGCCGGTGTGTTCGTCGCTGAATACAGAACTGACGGAAACTGCACACGATGCAAGCGGAGTTCCGGTGGCATCGACGTCTTTGTATCTCTGAGTCGAAACTATATCGGCGCCGGTCGAATATTCCTTGAAACGATATCCTATTTGGAAGATGACTCTTTCCCTGAAGGTGAAAGGCGCGTTGCATCGAAGATTCCCACTCATGTCATGCTTTGGGATGGCCCGTCAGACAGCGACGTTCAGATCACAGGCATCATCGAGCTATAATCATGAGATATATCCACTGGCGCGATGATTTCTCCATCACGGAGAGCTTTTCCGAAGACGGACACTCCGTCTCCGTCCCTCAGCGCGTCAGAATCGAGTATTTCACGGCACGAGGCCACAATCGGTTCGTGGTGGAACGGAACGGGGATACCTTCGTGAATTGTGAATTGTCTGGAGGTGGTAACACTCTCACGGTTCACCTATCACTTCGGGATAATCCCATCGGTCACGGCCGGCTTCTACGAATCGCTACAGTTATCACGCAGGATTCGCATTTCCCGGATGGCCTTAAATATAACAGTTATCCCGGAAAACTGGAGGCAATCCTATATTTCGGAAAGTCGGATGGACCGCTGGATCTGGCATCAGAGATTGTGTTCGACGGGGTGGACCGCCTGTCACTGCTGCAGGATGTCGATCTGTCCAATCCTGCTGAAGGTGATCTCCTTTCCTGGAACGGATCCCGATGGGCCAATATCCCCCAGTCAGCCATAAGACAGGATCTTTCCGATTATGTGAGATGGGAAAGCCTGTCCGACTATGTCACGACGCTACAACTCCAGGAATTGATTGGATCCCTTCCGTCGACTGACGAGCTTTCTTCCCTTTCTGATCGAGTGACGGCTCTTGAAGACGTTTCATTCTTCACTTTGGACACAAACGGGAATATCACCTTGAAGGAACAATACCAGAACCTTTGGGTTCCTGGGTTGCTGTCCTCAGGCGGAATTGGCTCAGGCAGCGGTGGCGGAGGTGGTGCTTCCTACTTGAACGACCTTTCCGATGTTTCCGCTCCGAATCCCGCCACCAACGACCTTCTTCGTTGGGACGGGAGCGCGTGGGTAAATGTCCCGCAGTCGCAAATCGCCCCGTCCATAGGGTTCTCTGACCTTACTTCGCATCCCACTACGATTTCCGGGTACGGCATCACCGATGCGTACACGACCACGCAGGTGGACAACCTCATCGCGAACATAGACCTCTCCGCGAAGGCGGACAAGGTGAGCGGTGCTACCGCCGGGCATCTCGCCGGACTGGATGCGAACGGAAACCTTACGGATTCCGGCCTCGCCGCTACCGACATCGCGCTCTCGTCCGACCTCGCCCTCGTCAGCGGACGGGTGACGGCATTGGAAGACCTCTTTGAGATTGTGGACGGGAATGTCCATGTGAAGAACGGACGCGCCTTGTACTCGGATTATTGGATTGCATCCGGGGGCATCGGGAGCGGGAGCGGCGGCGGTGGCGGTTCTATCGCCTACCTTGATGACTTGTCCGATGTGGATGCCCCGACCCCGTCAACGAACGACTTGTTGCGGTGGAACGGAACGGCGTGGGTCAATGTACCGCAATCGAACATCGTCCCGTCTATCGGCTTCTCCGACCTCACATCGCACCCGGCAAGTCTTTCCGGGTATGGCATCGCGGATGCTTACACCAAGACGGAGATTGACAATATGCTGGACTCCGCCGTAGAGGGGGTCAATGTGTTGGAGGACATCACCACGGAGCAGAACGGCATCGTGGAGTTCGTATGGGCCAACGGGGACAGCATCAAGGTAGACCTCAACCACGCGCATTCCGACTATGTCCCGATTACGCGGACAATCAACGGCCTTTCCCTCGCGGAGAACAGAACCTTCTATGTCGGCAAGACCGCCATCCAAGGCTCACCGCTTACGCAGGACTTGACGGGCATCAATTCCATCAAGGCGACCGACTCCGCGACCTCGCAACTTGTCTGGGACGACACCTACGGAGCGTGGCGGGTAAGGGGCAACCTCTATGCTGATGGATGGGTTTCGTCCGGCGGAATCGGTAGCGGCTCCGGCGGCGGCGGTGCGACTTCTTTATACAGCCTCCCGGAGGTCGGCGTGTCATCCCCGACCGCCGGAGAGTTCTTCTATTACGACGGATCGGTGTGGGTGAATATGCCCATCAAGACGATAAACAACAACTCGCTTATCGGAGAAGGGAACATAACCATATCCGGCGGCGGTGGCGGTTCGATATCCCCGGCTACCGCGTCATCCCTCGGCGGTGTCATCGTCGGCTCGGTCATAGCCACCCCGACCATCAACGCGATAACATCGCAAGTGGGTAGGTACTACTACCTGCAGACCGACTCCAACGGACTCGCGTTCGTCAATGTCCCGTGGGAGGCCGGAAGCGGTGGCGGCGATTCCGTGTCCTGGGGAACTTATTCCGCATCCGCGCACACCATCGAATTGAGCGTCAACGGGACATCGTATGTCCTGTGCGAGAACGGCTATTCCGCCGGGGGCGGTGTCAGTTCCGAGAGCGACCCGGTGTTTACGGCATCCCCGGCGCACTCATTGGACTCCGCCCATGTCAACTTGCTGATGAACGACGGCTACGCCCTTGTCAACGGAGCGAGCACCTACAACTTCCTCGTCAACACGCTGAAGTTCACGGTCGGTAGCGGGGCGGTCGGAGCGGAGATGCACAGCCTTCGCCCGCGCCTTACATGGACTTGCACCTACGACAACCCGGCCACGATAGGCCAGACGGTGACGGAGACGAAGCACCTCGCATACCTCGAAGAGATTCCGACCTCGCTGAAATGCCCGCAATACCTCACATTCACGGACGGCACGAACACGGTGCAATATGACGGAAGTTCTCCGAGAAACGTCAGCGCGGCCACCCTCGGCGCGGTCACCGTCACCGGAGACCAGAATGTCGGTGGTGTCAAGACCTTCACGAGCGGGATTGTCCTCTCCTCCGTGAACATCGTTCCGTCCGCGAACGGCACTTGTTCGGTCGGCTCTTCTACCGCACGGTTCGGTAATTTCTACGGGGTGGACATGAATCTGTCCGGAGACCTCACGATAGGAGGAAACATTGTTCCAGCATCCGACCTCGGCTCATCACTCGGATACGGGAACGCCCGGTTCGCGAACGGAAACATCCATACGCTCGGCAGTACGACGATATACCTCAAGAACTCCTCGAACGGGAACTCCGGTATGTTCAATGCGGGTGGCGGATGGATGGCCATACGGGTCGGCTCGGATGTAACGGAGTCGGGTTCGTACAAGCAACTCAATTTTCACGACACCTACGGATTCTATCCGAACGATTCTGGCATCAACCTCGGATATACTGGCGCATCCAACCGCTGGGCGAACATCTACGGCGTGAACGCGGACTTGAGCGGAGACCTCGCCCTCGCTTCCACCTCGCACATAGACATCGGCCCTGTTCGTCTTGAGTACGCGAACAACGCGCTCCACATCACGAAGGCGGTGTCGAGCGACCAAACCGAATACGGCATCTATGCTGACGGGTGGGTGGCCGCAGGAGGGGTCGGAACGGTCGCGACATACGAGATTCAGACCAATAAGGTGACCTCTCTCTCCGCGTCCAGCACGGACGACCAGTACCCTTCGGCGAAGTGCGTATATGACATTGTAGGAAATGTAGAAACCCTTTTGGCGGCGATATGAGCATAGCAACGGAAATAGCAAGGCTACAAGGCGCGAAGGCCGACATCGTGACGGCCATCGAAGGGAAGGGCGTCACCGTCCCCTCCTCCGCGATGCTGGACGACCTCGCGGACTACATCGACTCCATCCAGACGGGCGGAGGCGGTGCTACCCTCGTCCCGACGGCTGGAGACTACCCGGTGGTTGGGAACGGCGGTTTGGGAGGAGGCGGTAGCAACCTCACCTCCACGGGCATATCCGTCACTATCCCGGTGACGGGGACATACCGCTTGAAATGGTGCGCGTTCCGGCGGAACAACTCGACCTCCTACACATGGGGTTCCCGGCTCTACCGGACAAGGAGCGGGAGCACGACCGCGATTGGGACGGAGAACACGACTTGGACATCGACCTACATCCAGACCAACACGCTGGACATCGCCTGCAACGCCGGGGATGTAATCACGGTGTACGTTCGCGGGCGGAGCAACTCCTACTCCTGGGGCGGGATGCTGACCGCCTGTGTTAACCAGAAAATGTGGACGAACTGATATGTCTTACGAAAACGGCATCATATCCATTACGACCGTGGGCGGAGTGACCTACGGAGTCGCCATTTCCGATGTGCAGAGGGCGCTCGGGCGCGGTGCCAGCGACCTCGGCCTCCTCTGCTCCGACCAGGAGTGGTATCTTGACCACATAGACCCCGTAACACTGGAGCCGGTGTATCTGCTACGTCGCGTGTTCAAGATAAGGCCGATGGCAAAGTTCAAACCCGTTAGGCATTCCAAACTCGGAATACTTACCGTAGCGGAACGCGCGTCTACGCGGTACGGTTTCGGCACTGGTCTCGCCCCGACGCTCAACCTAACGCAAACTTACCCGCAGAACGACTGGGAGTATAAGCCGCCGCGTGGGAGGGCGGACAATGAATGGTTCCGCCTCCGTGATTTTGAGGGCTATTCTCGCGGCGCGTGCGCCCCGCTCGCCGTCATGGTCGGACAGCTCGTTGATGACGGGGAGTCCCAGATACTCGTTTTCGGAGACGGCATGTCTAACGCCGTGAGAGAAGACGGGAAGCGGTGGGTCAAGGAACAGTCCCTCTCCCTCGCTGAACTGCTCCAGAGCGGCGAGAGTTTGTATGGGTACTACATCGCGTTCCTTTTGGTTGACAAGACCAACCAAGACCACGCGAAGAACCTCATTGTGACAAACAAGACGATGAGCGAATTCGTCGGCGAGGAGTACGGGCATTATGTATTCAAGATTTACGCAGAGGGGCATGGCGACAACCCGGCCGTCCCGTTGCTTTCGTCAGGGCGGGTCGGGAACACCTTTGAAATTGTGGCTTGCCTCATGGCAGGAGGCTTCCCGGCAGTCGGAGATTATGCGGTCTACACAAGCACCACAAACCCGGCCGTTTCTACCCTTATCCCATACTCCCTCGGTTTTGAGAGCGGGTGCGACAGGGTCACCGCACCCCTCGGCACGGGGGTGTTCAGCATGAACGGCCTCCTGATTACGAGCGTCATTGTCACCTGCACGGACATGATAACCGAGGTGACTTTCAACAACGCCGTGTACCGCGCGTTCAGGGTGTCTGTTTCGGCCGTCATTGACACGACCGGAGCATCCGCATGGAGCGGAGACGAGAAAACCGTCACGGGAAGGATGAACATATCAAACTCCCGAACTTTCCCTTTCGGCACTTCTCCGTCCAACGGAGAAGACCCGATAAATGTTGGAGTTTCTACGAAAGTGGCATCCAACACATCGGGGCAGACCAAGACCATTTTCAGCGCTGACAGCGACTTGTATCTGTGGGTGATGAAGAATGGGAACGCGTTAGTGTCAACTACGGTTACGGCGGTGGTGACTCTTGACTACCCGATGGACATCCCCGTTGTAAGCGAACCGGGAAGTGCAACTATCCAATAAAACTATATTATTATGACACAAGAAAACAAGTATCGCGTAAATCGCGGATTGAAGGTCTTCGGGCTCTTCGTGTGGGCACTCCTTACTATTGTAACCAGCGCCGTGGTATGGAACTCTGGACTCGGCTCGGCCGCGTCCATCCTTTCGGGAGCGTCGCTCCTTGCAAACGCAATCGTTATCTTCCTCATCGCAAGGTCGCTCAAGACCCCGGAGATTGAGGACCCTCACTTTGAAAACCCGGTGGAGGCCGCGAAGAAAAAATGAAGATTTCAACCATCGCGTCCATCACCGGAGTGTTGTCCGGGATGAAGATTAACAAGATTTCCGACAAGAGGGTGAAGTCCGCCCTCCTCAACGACTACCTGCATCTTCGGAGGTATCTCAAGGATGCGGATGCCGACCGCGAGGAGGTGGTCAAGAAATTCCGCGAGGACTGGCGCGACGAACTCGCCGCCGTGGAGGCCTTCCGCAAGGAGGGGAAGGAGGTGGTCGGCCACGACGCCTACCTTGACGCGGAGCGGGATGCGAACCAGACCATCGCCGACATCTTCAACAGCGATGTGGAGGTTTCCCTCGCCTCGGTGTCGCTGGATGCGTTCATCGTGTCCTTCGGCAAGGAGGAGCTGACCTTCGAACAGATCGCTCTCCTCCAGGAGGGGGGCATCATCGAATAGCCCGCCGTGAGGTGCGCCCCAAGGTTTTAGTATATGGAACGGGGCGGGACATTTGTGGTGAATTTCGCCCGCCCCTTTTTTAGTGAATGAGATATGGCAACGAAGACGATATACCCTTTCGGTCAGAGCGCGGAGATAGGCGGGACCTCCTACGTGATAGCGTGGGACGGCACGGCCACGCCCGTGGTCGGCGACATCCCCGCCGGAGTGTCGGTGACCTACGGAGGGCAGACCTACACGGGGACGCTCCCGGCCAGTTCGTCCACGATGGGGAGCATCTACCTCGTCGCTCAATCGGCGAACCCGGATGTCAAGGACATGTATATCGTCGCCGTATCTGGCGGGAACTATGCGTGGACGAAGATTGGCTCTTCCTCTGTGGACTTGAGCGGCTACGCCACGGAGGCTTGGGTGGAGGCGAGGGATGTAGACCTCACCGTGGCGCAGTACGAGGCATTGGTGAACTCTGGGACGGTTGACCCGAACAAGAGATACTTCGTTGACGAGGAGCAATGATATACAAGGATTCCACGGCGAAGTCCGCCATAGTGACGAGGTGCAGGGAGAAGGTCGCGGTCTACTGGGGCGTGAAGCTCAAGTGGATCTCCGCGAGATCCTGCTACGGAACGGGCACATGGCTGGAGGCGAAGCCTTGGCTGGACAACGATACTTGGAAGAACAGTTGACATGGCGAACATAGACAACATAGGCGAGGCCTGGCAAGGGCACTCGGGACTGGAGGTCGAGACCTTCCTGAAAGGGCAGATAGGTGCATTGTCATCTGCTCTTGGCGGTAAATTCGGGTATGTTACTTTCAACCCGAATACGATGAGTTTGCAGTTCTATGACCAGCAAGGCGGAACCATCCTCGGCGACATCCAACTCGGCGGCGATGTAATCACCATCGACCTTCACGCGAACCTCCCGCAAGTGTTCTATGTGCTTGCGGACGAGGCGACGAAGGTGTTGTCGCTCACCCCCACCACATCCAAGTCGCAGTTCGGCTCGTCCTCGTCCGAGGATGTGCCCGAACTCTATTCCTACGCAATCGCCGTAGATTCCGGTTCCGGCTACACGCCGAAGGCGTCCGGCGAAACGAGGCAGGTCGGCGAAACCATATCCGTAGACCTCAAACCATTCCTCGCTACGGGCGACAACTACATCCGTGTGTCCGTAACGGGCCTCACCACGGGAAAGACGCAGACCACGGTGTTCACGGGAACGAAAACATCCCTCTTCCTCTCCTGCTCCCATACATGGCAGAACGCATGGATGGAGGGCGAGGCGTATGTGATTAACGGCATCCGATTCGCCGGGTCGCTCGTCAAGTATCTCCATGTGTCCGTCAAGAGGGGAACCTCCGAAGTGGAACTCGACCCCGTGGAGTACGCCGCCAATGTGTCCTACACGAACACTTCGACCACATACACGATTCCCGCCTCGGCATTCCCTATCACGGGCAGCACGAGCGGGAACTGCACCGTCAGTCTGTGGATGACCGCGCAGGGCGTTTCCACCCCGGTCGTGTCCTTCGACATCATGTGCGTCAAGACGGGCGACGCCACTCCTTTGGTGGCAGTAAACTCCGTAGTCGCGACCGCATACAACTTCACTTCGGGAAGGCTCTTCTCTTTCGCCGTTTACAACGCCGACAAGGCCGAATTTACGCTCTCCGCATCCCTCGGCGGCACCACCTATCCAATCGTGCAGAACACGCCCGAAACGGGGCTTTCCGCTGGCGTCCAGTACCCGTTCTCCTTCTCCCTCGAAGTGGACACGGGGGCGAACAACACGAGGACCGGCTCGATGGCCATTTCCGCAAGGGCATACGACGGGGCCACGGGAGGACCGACCGTAACCGCCTCCACCATCTTCGACAACTCCTACTCCTATCTTGCCACGCCAGGCTACCTTTTCTACCTCAATGCGGCCACCCGTAGCAACAACTCCGAGGAATATGACCTCATCGTGAACGACGGGACGCCGGACGGGAACTTCGCGCCGAGTTATCAAGGAGTGTGGACGGGATTCTCGTTCAGCGACGACGCATGGGCGGAGGACGACCTCGGCTACAAGGCCCTCGTTGTCCCCGCAGGGGCGAACCTCTCCGTGACTGGGTTGTGTCCGCTCAAGGACTTCTCCGACTACTCCGCCGGAATGACCGTCGAACTGATGCTCAAGATGGGTATGCCCGCCGACTATGCGACGCCCGCCCTCACGATCGGCTCGGCGACGGCCGGCATCCTCATCTATCCCACGAAGATTGTGGTGTACGGCTCGATGGAACACAACGAGGTGAACCAATCCGTCATCTTCGCCGAGAACACCATGACGCACATCGTGGTCACATTCATCAAGGACTACGGCGAGGTGAGCGGAAGGAACCTCTGTTCCGTCTACATAAATGGCACGTCCAATGTGAACTTCCCGTTCAACGGGCTTTCATCGTTCGGCGATGCGTCGGCGAACCTCGTCATCGGCCAGCCCGATACCGATGTCTACCTCTACAAGATGAGGGTGTACGGCACCCCGCTCGAATCAAGCGCGGTCTTGAGCAACTTCCTGAACTGCATCGTTGACGGCGTGGAGTTCACCCGTGCAAACGTAGCGGCGAAGAACAATGTGCAGGACAACGGGCAGGCGAGTTACGAACTCGTCAAGCAGGCGGGGTACAACACCATGGTCATAACCCTTCCGAGCGACGATACCCATATCCCGGACGAGGAACATCAGGCGAAGGACAAGGACAACACGGCAATCAGCAACGCCAAGGTGGAGTTCGAGTATGCGGGCGCAACGACCAAGAACGCGGTCATCAGCAAACTGAAACTCGACGGACAGGGCACGACCTCCATGAAATACTACCGATGGAACCTCCGCTTCAAGACGAGCGACAAGGCGGGCAAGGAGACTACCTGGGAGTACGGCGACGGCACATCGGAGACTCCGGGCAAGAAGGGGCGTATGATTAACGACCCCGCCTATGTGAAGGTGGACAGGATCACGGCGAAGAAGAACTACGCATCCTCCATGCAGGGTCACAAGATGGGCCTCACGGGGTTGTATAACGACATCTTCCACGCGTCGCCTCTCAACCTCGGCTCGCACCTCCCGAACCCGACCTACCTCGTGGCGGTGTATCAGTTCCCGTTCGTGGGATTCCGAAAGTATTCCAACGGCGACTACGAGTACATCGGCCTCTACACCGCAGGGCCGGACAAGAGCAGCAAGACCTCCTTCGGCCATAGCACCTCGACCTATGAAAACCTTATGTCCATTGAAGGGCCGAACCACGAACCCCGTGGAACGAGATTCGTCCAGCCTTGGGTTGATGTGTACTACGACCCCGGCGAGGAAACCTTCTGCATGGGCGGTAACGACGGCAAGAACTACGATGCGTGGGACTGCGCCATAGCCGGGGACAACGCAACCGACCTCGAAGGCGACCAGACCGACTGGGACAACATCCTCGCCCTGTTTGAGAGCGAGTGGAGGCCCGCCTACGATTGCGTGTTCAACAACTCGCCCTACATAGCGAAATGGTCGGACGCCCTCACGGAAAGCGGATTCGCGTCCATCGAGGCAATCAACGCGAGCCAGTCCACGATTGACGCCTTCCAAGCCATGACCACGGGTGGCATCAAGAACGAGGTGCTGGCATTCTACGACGACAACTACGATGTTTGGTTCTACCGCAAGTTGGAAACCAAGTACCGCAAACTCTCGGATATATCGAGCGACCCTTCGCTCGTGTATAACCTACTGACCGACCTCGCCTCGATGCGCCCCACCTATTGCGCCGACCCAGCGCACCCTACCACGGCGGAGATCGTCTCCATGAGGGTCGCCCGTTTCCGTGCAACCGCCGGGAACTACTTCGACATGGACCAAGTGTTGTACCACTATTGCTACTGCATCCTTTTCGGAGTCACCGACAACTTCGCCAAGAACATGTACCCGTTCAAGTTCCGTGGGTTCAACGAAACCCTCGGAGCGGGCGAGAGCGTCTATTGCAAGAGGTGGGGATTCCGTCAGGACGACCTTGATACCGTCCTCGCAACTGACAACAACGGACGAAACACCAAGTCCTATTCCGTGGAGCACGGCGATGTGAACTCTTCGGGCAACCAGATCTTCAACGGCGGCGATTCAGCCCTCTGGGTGATTATCCGCGACTACTACGGAACGGAGCAGGAGGCCATGATGGGGCAGATTGTGCAGGCTATTGCGACCATAGCGAACAGCCTCGGGATCACGGGCGCGAAACTGCACGATACTGTGTTTAATGTGGTGTCGTACTATTGCTGGGACAAGAGTTCCAAGTATTTCTCGCAGACGCTCTACGAGGATGACCGCTATTGGTCTTACATCACCCCCTGGTTGGAGAACGCCGGGAAGCAGTACAACAATGTCTTTCCGTGGGAGCAGGCATTGGGCGACCAACTCCAGTCGGAGAAGATGTGGGTTCAAAGGCGAATCGCGTATATCTTCTCCAAGTACAAACTCGGAGCGTTCACGGGAACGAACACGGACTACAACGGGCTTGCAATCACCCTCGCCGCATCCTTCACCTTCCAAGTGAAGCCCGCTATCGACCTCTACCCTGTCGGGTCTACTGGCGACGCGAACTCGCAAGGTCCCCGCACCTTCGCATCCGGGCAGCCTACCCCCCTCCCCGTTGCAGTCGGAACGGGCAACACCACCAACTACATCCACGCCCTTGACTGGATCGCCTCGCTCGGCGACCTCTCGAAGATGGTGCTGACCGACCGACAAGGCGACACGAACATCGTCCTCGCCGTAGTAAGCGACCGCCTCCGTGAGTTGAAGGTTGGCGATGCCGACCCGGAAGAGGTGCTTTTCAACGCGACCGGACTCTCCGTGGAGTCGCCCTCTATCACGGAGATTGACGCACGGAATACTACGACCCTCGGAGGCTCGCTGAACCTTTTCAACTGCCCCCGCCTCCGCGTCTGCCTCTTCGCCGGGTCGGGCATCACGGGCCTCCTTCTCCCGGTTGGCGCGTTGCTTACCGAAGTGTCCTTCCCGTCCGCCTGCACGGTGGTGTTCCTTCACTCGCTCCCGATGCTGACGAACGCCCGGCTCACCCTTCCCCCTCTCGCCGGAATCATCAGCCTCTATGTGAACAACTGCGACCAGCTCGCTCCGTTCACGATTGTGTCCGCAATCTTCGCCACTACGGGGAACGCCCTCGCCTATGCCACTATCATCTGGCGCGGTGTCGTTCAGGGAGATGTCGACACTATCCTCGGACTCGCAGGGATTTCTGGCCGCGTGGTGTACGAGAACGGCACCACGAGGAATGTTGGCGGTACGGCGGATATCGAGGGAACGGTGCAAGTTCCGGGTGTCTATTCAGATTACGAAGAGACTCTCGACATCGTATCCGAGGAAACCTATCAGACCAACTTGAAGAAGGCGCTATCGAACCTCTTCGGAACGCAGTTCTATATTATCTACAACCCCGCAAATGTTTGGGTTAAATTCGTTGATGATGCGTTCGAGGCGATTTGTCTTGCAAACTGGGACTCCAACGGCGACGGAAAGTTTAGTGTTCAAGAGGCGGCGGATGTCAGTTCTACGGAGTTCAGCACTGTGGGATTGAATAGTCTCCATAACAATGCAAATATCGTTTCCCTATACGACCTCCGATATTTCACGAATGTGACCACATTCAATAAAACGGGCGGAAGCAGTACATCTACATACGGACCTATTTACGGCATGTCGAACCTCACGACGATTGCGTTTGCTGGCAACATGACCATACCGTCATATAACCTAAAAGGATGCCCCAAGTTACGTACATGGTATTTGGGAGGAACGTTGACGGCATCGGCCGCTCAAATCTTTGCTGATAGCCCGGGTTTGTTCGGTCATGTCCATTTAACGAATATGGACCATTGGTACGGAAGCAACATAAGGGCGGATGCTTATACGAATTTTTCCGTAGCCTGCCATCTCTATCTTAACGATGTCGAGGTTACTACAATCGACTTTCCGTCAACGAGAACGTCTGTCCGTTCATACTGCTTCGGAAGGTGTACGAGCATAACCTCTATCTCCCTCCCATCGAGCATCACCACCATCAACGCTGGAGCGTTCTATTATTGCTCCGGGATGACCACGCTTGTCGTGAAAGCCACTACCCCGCCGACGCTTTCTAACACCAACGCGCTAACGGGCACGAACGCAAACCTAAAAATCTATGTTCCTTACTCCTCCGACCACAGCATTCTCAACGCGTACAAGGCCGCTACCAACTGGTCCTCATACGCAAGCAAGATGTACGAACTCGACGAGAATGGAAACATCCCGACTTAAGTGAAAAAGCCATGACAATCGAAGGAAATCACATCATCGCGGACGAGGGCAAAGTGTTCCGCAGAATAGGAACTGATGAACTGTTCGGCGCGGACATCTACCTCGGCTATTCGCACTACATCAACGGCGTCAGACAGATGCCGCCGCACCTTGACATTCCGGAGGACTTCGAGGAAATCGACGACCCGGATATGATTGAGGAACAGAAAGATTAACCCATTAAACAAAAAGATATGGACAAGAAAATCAAATTCATGTTTCGGGCTGCCGTGGTAACCGCGGCTTTGTCCGCAATCGCATTTGTCATCCTCGGTTCGACCGCTCCGGTCGAGGCAGGGATGAGTCTGTTCGGTCACTGGCTGAAGACCTTCTTCTTGTATTGTTGGGTCACGGTCATCCTCGAGACCTTCGTGTATGTTCTTGGCCAGGTCGCCTATCACTGGGTGGACGGTTACAAGGATTTATACGGGAAACATTGGTTCATCGAAGGAATCAAGGACGACTGGCGGAGTTTCAAGGCGAAGGTGACCTGGAAGAAGGTTCTCAAGTACGTCTTGATTTACGTCGGCTTCTTTGCCGCGTGCTTTGTCATCGTCGGTGTCTTGGAATACTTCGTTCCGTGATGAAGTACCGCATCCTTAACAACCGGGTCAAACTGATTGACTCGTACCTCGTTTCCAAAGCGAGGTACGAGACCGAGCTGAACGTGGTCCGCTACCTCAATCCGACTTGTCCCCTTTGGAAACGGAGTGTCGGTTCTATGTGTCGTGAGTGGGCCACTCACAACCTCCTGTATGCCCTCCGGATCAAACGAAGCAAGACGGCTGACTGTGATCTGGAGTTCGAACAGACCTGGTATCACAAACTCGCCTACGGGGTGGTCGGAACGATCGCCCTGTGGGTGATCAAATAAGAATGAAAAATGGAAAACATTTTGCCCTACATCATCCAAATCGGGGAACTCATTGGAGCCGCCATTCTCGGCGGGTGGATTTCCCGTGTCTTGACCATCCGTTCCCGTGTGCGACAAGAGAACGCGGGGGCTGGCAAGGCTGAAGCGGAAGCCAAAGCAAGTCAAATCGAAAACATCGAAGCGCTTGTGGAAAAGGTTTACAAGCCAACGATTGAACAACTCACCGCCCGGGTTGAGAAACTCCAGGGAGAGGTCGAGCGGCTCCGCGAGGACAACAACCTCCTAAAGGACGAGAACGACCGTCTGCGTGATGCGATCCGTGAGATTGACCCGACCATCGTCCCGTCCAAGCGGAGCGTCAATGCCCAACGACAAGCGGCGATGCAACCGCGTGGGGCAAATGGGCAGTTCACTAAAAAGGAGGGATAATGGGCAGCTTCGTCTATTTCTCATTGAAGGAGCTTTGCTCGACAAAGAAAAAGATTGACAATTTCCCGTCGTTCACGATCGTCGAGCATCTGTCTGAGTTGACGGAGAAGATTCTTGAACCGCTCCGCATCGCCTGGGGAAGTCCGATCAAGGTCACTTCCGGCTATCGGTGCGATGCTCTCAACCGTGCAGTTGGCGGAGTGTCCACGTCAGCACACAAGCTTGGATATGCAGCAGACTTGCAACCGACCAACGGGAAAATCGACGAATTCGGTAGGTTCACGAAGAATTGGCTTTTGAAGAACCACATCAAGTTCGATCAACTTCTCTTCGAGACACAAGGCAAGACAAAGTGGGTACACATCGGAATCCGCTCCACATCCGGATCGCAGAGATGTGAGACGAAAAACCTCATTGTGACATGAAAGGGCTAAAGATTCTGGCGTTTTCTTTTGCCATTTGCCTCTTTCCCTCCTGTTCCCAGAAGATTGTGGAAAAACTGGTCACGCAAACGGTCACCGAATACCGCGACAGCACCGTCTTCCGTGATTCCACCATCTTCGTTCCCATCCCGCTGGAGTCGGATCAGGCGATTGTCCACATTGGCGACACCTCACATCGGGAGACCTCCGTGGCGAGATCCGATGCATGGATTGGTGCCGATGGTTTTTTGCACCATACACTGAACAACAAATCTGGGAAGCTGCCTTACCAGATAACATGGCCGGAACGATATCTGGTAAGCTCGGTCAAGAATACCAAGGAGCAGGCACACATCATCACCAGAGAGGTCAAGATCGAAAAGCCATTGAATGCCTGGCAGCGCTTCCGGATTGGTGCGTTCTGGTGGCTGCTGGCTGGCGCAGCACTGGCCATCTGCTGGATTTTCAGGAATCCCCTTTTGAAGATTTTCCATCTCCATTAGGCTTCCCAGGCAAGATATTCGCACCACGGAGCTCGGCATTCGCTGCCGGGCTCTTTCCGACATAGATGGCCGTCATGGCCACGCTGGAATGATCCGCTTGCTGCTGGACAAGGTTGATGGCTACGCCGCTCTCTATCATACCCGTTATTCCGGTGTCCTTCAGACTGTATAGTTGAATGTCATCTCCGAAACGACAGGCCGGACGGACAACGGAACTCCAGTAGTCGGAGAACTTCTTCTTGTCCACCGCCTGCCTTCCGGGAGTGAAGTCGCCGCTCCTACCGCTATTCTTTCCGAAAAGATACCAGTCCGGGTGGGACAGATCCAGACGCTCAAGGTATGGACGCACAGCATCCGGGATGGTCCTGTAGGATTCATTATCGTTTTTGGCCGTCTCAGCGCGCACGTGAACCAGTCCCTTCCGGAGATCAATGTCTTCGCAGTGGAGAAGGGCGATCTCCTTCGGCCGGATGAAACAGCAGTAACATAGAACCACGACAGCATGATACTCTGGGTTCTCTCGTTCCAAGAATGAGAACAACCGATTTATCTCATCGGGAGTCAACAGCCGGCGCTTCTTCTGCATGAGCCGGCGGGGTTTACGCTTGAAGCTCCGGAAGATGTTTTCGGTGACGAAGCCCCGATCCGCCATCCACTCCCAGAGAGAGCACAGGAAAGACAGGTAATTGTTATAGGTTCTCGGGGAGACATCCTCTCTCTCCTCCAAGCGGTCAAGGAAACCACGCCCCATATCCTTCGTAAAGGCCGCTGCGGGAGTCGCCTTATGCATACCTTCCTTCTCAAGCCAGGTCCGGAACACGCGGACATAGGATCTGTAGGTTTGGATGGACTGGCCTTCCATCTCCTTCTCCTTGACGGAAAGGAAGGTGTCGAGCGCATCGAATAACGGCGTTCCTGCTCGAGGCGCGACTTCTTCTACGAACGGATTCCAGCCGAGAACGAGTTTTTCCTCGATGGCTGCCATCATCACTTTCGCGGCTTTGCGTCGCTCACGGATTCCCTTGATCCGGTTCACTTTGACGCGGATCCGCCGCAGCTTTCCGGTGGCCGGATTCTTCACATAATAGGAGATGTACCAAAGTTTCCCTTCCGTCAGTTTCGGAGGAATGAAATCAATGTAGGGTGTTGGTTTGAAAAGCACAATTTTTTTTTCTTTGCACAAATCCCGGAGGGCGTCGTGCAGAGAAAAATGTTGTCTCGATGCTGTCGCGTTTTTTAACGAAAAATCCTGCAAGTGCTTGGTTTTTAACGGCTTGCAGGATAATGGTCTGGATGACTGGACTTGAACCAGCGACCTCCTGGTCCCTAACCAGGTGCGCTACCAACTGCGCTACATCCAGAGGTCCTTTTTCCAAAGGGATTGCAAATATCGGTATTCTATTCCGAAAAAGCAAGAGAAGGGCCAGTTATTTTTCGGAGGAGGGTGTCGACAGGGTTTCCTGCCGGGCCTTCAGGGCCGACTTGAGGGCGGAGGAGGCCTTCATGCGGCGGATGGGGCCGTTGACGACGGCGAAGGTGTTCAGGTCTTCCTTCAGCTCTTCGGCGGTGAAGCTGGGATAGAGGCGGGCCAGCTCGCCGGCGAAGAGGGCGAGGCGGTCGCCGACGCCAAGCGGGTAGTCTTCGCCGAAGAAGCGCTCCGACCAGCGGAAGAAGGCCAGACGGGAGCGGACCTCCTTTTCGACCAGGGAAGGGTCGGTGGAAGGGGCGGGCGCCGTGTAGCCGACGCGCTCCCGGCGGACGGTGCGGACGCCGGTATTCTTCGCGGCGGCGAGAATGAGGGCGTGGCTCATGCCGGCGGCCTCGGAATCGGCCTCGAAAGTGTCCCGGAGGGCGCGGGCACGGAAGACGAAGGAGGAGACGGGCGCGGCCCCCCCGTCCACGAAGATGTTCGTGAAGATGCGGTCCGGACGCGTCCGGAGCCCCCACTTCTTGTCCGGCTCCGCCAGATTCCAGTGAAAGACATCGTACTTGTCATGCCCGTCGATGCATCGGCACATCCGCCTGACGCTTGTTTCGTTCAGGTCCACGCCGGGCAAGAGGAAGCACACCCATTCCGCCTCGGGAACGGCGTCCAGGCAGCATTTCCAGAGGGGCTGTCCGGCCTGCTCCACCGATACGGCGGAAACCGGGAAACGGTTCTCAAAATCCGGAATGACGGAACGCACGGCCTCTGAGCCGGCCAGGTCCACGATGACGGCGCGGAGACTGCCGCCTTTCTGGAAGGAGAGCATGGACAGGGTCCGGTGGAGGGCGTCCAGGTTCCGGGCCGGTATGACGAAAGTGATCTCAGCCATATGCAAGGGTTTTATCCTTGCAAAGATAGCGAAAATGAGTTACATTTGTATGATAAAAAACGCGCTCACGCATGCACGACTTTTTCAGGATGATGAGACAGTACGCCTCCCCGTACAAGGGCTATCTGGCCGGGGCGGTGGTCCTGAACATGCTGTCCGCCATCTTCAACATCTTCTCCTTCGCCGTCATCGTCCCCCTGCTGAACATCCTGTTCAAAGTGGACACGGTGCAATACGCCTTCATCCCCTGGGGAACCGAGGGGATGAAGTTCAAGGACATCCTTGTCAACAACGCCTACTGGCTGGTCTCCGACTTCTCCGCCGCCCACGGCGCCGTCACGGCGCTCCTCCTGCTGTGCGGAGTGATGATTCTGTTCACCGCCCTCAAGACCTCCTGCTACTTCGGCTCCGCCGCCGTGATGATCCCCATCCGCACCGGCATCGTCAAGGACATCCGCAACCGCATCTACAACAAGATTCTCGCCCTGCCCATCGGCTTCTTTTCGCAAGAGCGCAAGGGCGACATCATCGCCCGGATGAGCGGTGACGTCAACGAGGTCGAAAACTCCATCACGGCCTCCATCGAGATGCTTATCAAGGATCCGATCCTGATTCTGTTCTACTTCGGCATTCTCATCTTCCTGAGCCCGGAAATGATGCTGGTGATGCTCACCTTCGTTCCGGCCTTCGTCTGGATCATGGGCGTGATCGGCAAGCAGCTCAAGCGGCAGTCCCTGGAGGCGCAGACCCTCTGGAGCGACACGATGGCCCAGGTCGAGGAGACCCTGGGCGGCCTTCGCATCGTCAAGGCCTTCAACGCCGAGAAGAAAATGTCCTCCCGCTTCGAGTCCGTCACCGACCGGATGCGGCGGAAGGTGAACCGGGTGAACACCCGGCAGGCCTCGGCCCATCCGGTGAGCGAGTTCCTGGGCACGGTGATGATCATGGCGGTCCTCGCTTTCGGCGGCTACCTGATCATCCGCGGCAAGGGCCTTTTCGGCGGCACCTTCATGGACGCCTCCCAATTCATCTTCTTCATGATCATCCTGTACTCCGTCATCGAGCCCATCAAGGAGCTCTCCCGAGCCACCTACGGCATTCCGAAGGGCCTCGCGTCGATGGAGCGCATCAACAAGATCCTCGACGCGGACAATCCCATCCAGGAGTCCGACAACCCGCAGGAAATCAAGGAGTTCAAGGATAGAATCGTCTTCGAAGACGTCACCTTCTCCTATGAAAGCGGCCGCGAAGTGCTGAAGGGCGTGGACCTGGAGATTCCGCGCGGGAAGATGGTCGCCATCGTGGGCGAGTCCGGCGCCGGAAAATCCACGCTCGTGGACCTCATCCCCCGCTTTTACGATGCGGCGGGAGGCCGGATCACCATCGACGGAAAGGATGTCCGCGACCTGAAGATCAAGGACCTCCGCGCCCTGATGGGCAATGTCAACCAGGACCCTATCCTGTTCAACGACACCATCTTCAACAACATCGCCTTCGGCGTGGAGGGCGCCACGGAGGAGCAGGTCATCGCCGCCGCGAAGATCGCCAACGCCCATGACTTCATCATGGAGAAGCCCGAAGGATACCTGACCAACATCGGCGACCGGGGCACGAAGCTTTCCGGCGGCCAGCGACAGCGCCTGTCCATCGCCCGCGCCATCCTCAAGAACCCGCCAATCCTGATTCTGGACGAAGCCACCGCCTCTCTGGACACCGAATCCGAGCGAATCGTGCAGGACGCCCTGGACCGCCTGATGTCCAGCCGCACCACCATCGCCATCGCCCACCGCCTTTCCACCATCAAGAACGCCGACGAAATCGTCGTGATGCACGACGGAAAGGTCGTGGAGCGAGGCCGCCACGAGGAGCTCATCGCCCTGGACGGCTATTACAAAAGACTTAACGACATGCAAGCCTTATGAGAACCTTACAAGTCCCCTTCATCGCCGACTTCGAGGAAGTCGACCTGGACACCGCCCTCGAACTGGAGGGCGCGCGCTTCCAGGTGGACCAGGTGAACTGGCCCGAAGCTTTCCCCTACGCCCCTCTGTGCGCGGGCCGCATCGCCCGGACGGAGGAGGGCCTCGTCGTGGACTTCCGCGTGAGCGGCCTGGACCTCCGGGCCCTGAACACGGAGGACAACGGCTCGCAGTGGGAGGACAGCTGCGTGGAGTTCTTCGTGGAGAATCCGGACGGAAGCGAATACTGCAATTTCGAGATCAATCCGCTCGGCAAGGTCCTGGCAGCCATGGGCCCCGACCGGAATAACCGCGTCCGGCGTCCGGCGGAACAGATGGCGGAAATCCTCCGCATCGCGCAGTTCGAAGAGCCGCAGGAGTTCGCTGGCGGCATCTGGAACTGGCGCGTGACGGTGGTGATTCCCTTCAGCCTGATCGGCGTGGATCCGGAGAACCTGCCGGAGCGGCTGCGCGCCAACTTCTACAAGTGCGGCGACAAGACGGCCCATCCGCATTTCCTGAGCTGGAATCCGGTGGGGACGCCCTCCCCCGACTTCCACCGCCCGGAGTTCTTCGGTGAGCTGATCCTCCGATGACCCGCCGCCAGCGCACCATCGCCCGGATCCTGTTCGGGGTGTACCTGGTCGCCGTGGCCTGGCTGTGCTTCGGCAAGCTCGACAGCTCGCAGAACATGCCGACGACCCTCTGGGGCATCCCCACCGACAAGATCGCCCACTTCCTGATGTTCCTCCCTTTCCCTGTCCTGGCGTTCTTCGCCTTCGACCGTTTTACGGAAAGGTTCTGGCCTTCGGTCCTTTGGACCGTCGTCACCTTCCTCGCCGGCAGCGCCTTCGCCGCCGGAACCGAATATGTCCAGGCCCGGCTCCTGCCGTACCGGACGGGCGATCCCGCCGATTTCAAGGCGGACCTCCTCGCCCTCGCCGCAAGCTCCGTCATCGTCCTGATTCTCGACCTTTCGAAACAAAAGAAATGATGCGCAAGTCCCTCTTCCTCGTCACCCTCCTGCTGGCCTGCTTCGCCGGCCAGGCCCAGACGGCCAAGGAATTCAAGGCCGCCACCGACTCCCTGCGGGCCCGCCTCCGCCGGCGGACCACCGTGGACGCGTCCCTGAAACTGAGCCGGGTGACCAAACAGGGCACGACACTCGACTTCACCTTCAGCAAGGAACTCGGCGACTACCCCTGGCGCCCCAATGACAAGGAGTGGTTCGAGGAGCAGTTGCGGGCGCTCATGCCCAGCGCGTACCGATCCTTCAGAATCGGGGAGATCCTCGTTGACAAGGACACCCTGGACAATCTGCTGACGCCCCCGCTGACAGCCACCGGAAAACCCGCCTCCACCCGCTTCCGCCGCTCCGACCCCCGGTCGAAGACCATCCCTCTGGTCCGGACCGATGAAAAGTGGGAAAAAGGCCTCTCCGGGCGGCATATCGGCCTCTGGCAAAGCCACGGACGTTATTACGAATCCAAAACCGAGCGTTGGGAGTGGCAGCGCGCCGCCACCCACCGCACCGTCGAAGACCTATACACCCAGAGCTATGTCCTCCCCTTCCTCATGCCGATGCTCGAAAACGCGGGCGCGGTCGTCATGACCCCGCGGGAGCGTGACGTCCAGTCCTGGGAGATCATCTGCGACAACGACCAGTCCTTCTCCGGAAGAAGGACCGGCAAGACGCGCCTCACCGGCCGGTACAAAGAAACAGGCAACTGGAGCGACACCGCTCCCGGCTTCGCTGACACGAAGGCGGTCTGGCGGGATTATGAGAACCCCTTCCTGGAAGGGACGGCCCGGATGTGCGAAACGTCCACGGAGGACAATCCGGAACAGAAAGCCTTCGCCAACTGGTATCCGAACTTCCCCGAACGCGGAGAATACGCCGTCTATGTTTCCTATCGGTCCTTCGCCAACAGCACCACCGACGCGGTGTACACGGTCCGCCACCTCGGCGGGGAAAGCGTCTTTCACGTGAACCAGCGGATGGGAGGCGGCACCTGGATCTACCTGGGGACCTTCCTGTTCGAAAAGGGCATGGACGGATTTGTCCGCCTCAGCAACCAGAGCACGTCCGCCGGCGTCGTGAGCGCCGACGCCGTGAAGTTCGGCGGAGGTATGGGCAAGGTCGACCGCGGCGGCGGCCTGTCCGGACTGCCGGCCTATCTGGAAGGCGCCCTGTACAGCATGCAGTGGTACGGAATCGACACCCATCTTTTCGACGACTGGGAGGATGACTACACCAAGGACTACGCCGGGCGCGGAAAGTGGGCCACCGAGATGACCGGCGGGTCCCGGGCCAATCCGAACGGTTCGGGCCGGGGAGTCCCCTTCGACCTGACCTTCGCCTTCCACAGCGACGCCGGCACCACGCCGAACGACACCACCATCGGCACACTCGGCATCTACACCCGCCTCAGCGACAACAAAGACGTGCTCCCCAACGGTGAATCCCGCATGAACGGACGCCTGCTGACCGACTTCGTCCAGACACAGGTCGTGAACGACATCCGGAAGCAGTTCGACGCCAACTGGACCCGCCGTGGGACCTGGGACCGCTCCTACAGCGAATCCCGGACGACGTCCGTTCCGGCGATGCTGCTGGAGCTGCTGTCCCACCAGAATTTCGCGGACATGAAGTACGGCCTGGATCCGGCCTTCCGCTTCACGGTCTCCCGGTCCGTCTACAAAGGCATCCTCAAGTACCTGAGCGCGCGGTACGGCTGCTCCTATGCGGTTCAGCCCTTGCCGGTGAAGGCTTTCGCGGCCGTGGTCCGGGACGGGAAGGCCGTCCTCAGCTGGGAGGCGGCCAAAGATCCGGACGAGCCCACCGCGACACCTTCCGGCTTCATCCTGTACACCCGTGAGGGCGACGGAGGCTTCGACAACGGAGTGCGTCTGGAGGATGTGCAGAAAGAAGGCGACCGATACTCCGTCAGCGTCCCCATCCACAAAGGCAGGTTATACAGTTACCGCATCGTCGCTTTCAACGATGGCGGAAAGAGCTTCCCTTCCGAGACGCTGGCCGTCGGGTATTCCGGTGATGACGCCAGGAGAATCCTTGTCGTCAACAACTTCACCCGCATCTCCGCCCCCGCGTGGTTCGACACGCCCTCCTACGGCGGATTCATGGACAACATCGACAGCGGTGTCCCCTACGTCCGGGACATCCTGTTCGTCGGCGAAGTGAACCAGTTCGACCGCACCAAGAAGTGGACCGACGATGACAATCCCGGCTTCGGCGGATCGAACACCAACCGGGCCGGACGGCTCGTGGCGGGCAACACGTTCGATTATCCGGCGGCCCACGGCCGCGTGCTGCTGAGCAACGGTTACACGGTCTGTTCCGCCAGCGCGGACGCCTTCCAGACAATGGACGCCGCGGAGTACGCCGCCGTCGACCTCATCTGCGGAAAGCAGGTCACGACGAGAATCGGCCGGGGCGCGGTTCCGGACCGCTATACCGTCTTCCCCGCGGAGATGCAGGACGCCCTCCGGAAATACGCCTCCGCGGGCGGTTCCATCCTTGTCGCCGGCTCCTACATCGGCACGGACGCCTGGGACCAGGTCTATCCCGGTACTTTCCCGATCAAGGGCGCCGACCGGACGCGGGCGTTCATCCAGGAAGTCCTCGGTTACAAATGGGTGACCAACTTCGGAGATGTTTCTGGCGTCATCGTCCCGAAGCCGGGCGCTCCTGTCCAGCTGAGCGACCCCATGAAGTACAACCGCCTGTTCGACGAGCAGTTCTATCGCGTGGAGAATCCCGACGGCATCGAGCCCGCCGGTCCCAAAGCGCAGACCTTCCTCCGCTATGCGGGGACGGACATCCCCGCCGCCACCGTCTTTGACGACGGCAAGCATAAAGTCATCGCCTGCGGCTTCCCGCTGGAAGCGCTGACGACGGAAGGAGCCCTGGAGTCCCTGCTCCTGGTCTCGATGAAATATCTGGTGAAATAAAGAAGGCTATCCTTCCTTCGGCCTCTTCGTCACCTGCCGGCGGAATTCCATGGGGGTCATGCCCGTGCTCTTCCGGAAGAAGCGGGTGAAATAGGAAGGGTCGTCGACGCCGATGGCCCTGGACACGTCGGCAATGGGCAGATCGCTCTCCTTGAGGAGGTTCTTGGCCCAGTTGACCCGGGCGATCTCCACCCAGTCCATGGCGCTGTGGCGGGTCTGGGTGCGGACGAGTTTGTTCAGGTAGCTGGGCGAGATGTTCAGCCGGGCGGCATAGCCCGAAACCGAATCCAACACCTGGGTCCGGTCGAACAGCAGTTCGAAGAAACGGTTGACGAGCGGATGGGCGTTTGCTTCGCCGGGGGACGGGATGGAATAGAGGAACAGGTCTAACGCACGGGTGAAATACCCGGAATCTCCCCGGGCGAGCGCGGCGATCATCCGGTCCATGATCTGGGCGATGAAGGCGGCGCTGTCAAACCAGTAGGTGCGCATGACGGGTTTGCCGGCGGTCAGGAAACTGTAGGAAATGTCCCGGAGGGCTGACAGGTAGAAACCGCCTGTATAACCGACCAGGTCCGTATAATGGTGAACGGAGAACGGGACGCATGCAGGAATCATCAGCATCTGGCCGCCCCGGCACAGGAAAGGTTCGCCGTCAATGTCCGCGAGCACCTCCCCTTCCAGCAGAAACAGGAAGGCAAAACACGGAAGGGTGGTCTGGGGAATCTCCGTCGCTTCCATCGGGAGCTTGGACTCCACCCGCTTGATGAAGAACCCTTGCTGAGCCCAGTCTTTTCCCCTTTCCCAATAAGGAATGACTCTTTTCATGGAATTGTGCAGTTAGCGATACAAATATAGCAAAAAACAGGGTTGGTTGTCTACGAGATAAAACAGCTTTTTGTTATCTTTGTGCTTGCACCCCTAAAAAACAGTTCCATGCTGCAGGTCTATTGCAAGAACACGCGGACATTCCGGAAGTACCCGGAGGGCACCTCCCTCGCCCAGATGCTTCCCGATTTCGAGTTCGACCGCCCCTATCCGATCGTCTCCGCCAAAGTCAACAACGTCTCCCAGGGCCTCAAGTTCAAGGTCTACCAGAACAAGGACATCGAATTCCTCGACGTCCGGGAGGACAGCGGACGGCGGGTCTACTTCCGGTCGCTCTGCTTCCTGATGTACAAGGCGGCCACGGACGTGTTCCCGGACAGCCAGCTGTACATGGAGCACCCCATCTCCGGCGGCTACTTCTGCCACCTGCGGAAGGCCGACGGGACGGACCTCACCTGCGACGACCTCAAGCTCCTGGAGGCCCGGATGAAGGAACTCGTGGCGAAGGACCTCCCTTTCCACCGCTATGACGTCCAGACCGAGCGGGCCATCAAGGAGTTCCGCAAGTCCGGCTACGACGACAAGGTCAAACTCCTGGAGACCAGCGGCGAGGCCTACACCGACTACTACACCCTGGACGACACCTCGGACTATTACTACGGCAAGCTCGTCCCCTCCACCGGCTACCTGACCGTCTGGGGCATCCAGCCCTACCATGACGGCATCCTCCTGCGGGAGCCGGACCTGAAGAACCCGGACGTCCTCGCCCCGTTCACGGACCAGCCCAAGACTTATGAGATGTTCAAGGAGAACCTCCGATGGAACATGATCATGGGACTGAACACGGTCGGGGACGTCAACTATTCCATCCTCCAAGGACACGCCACGGAACTGATTCAGATAGCGGAAGCCCTGCAGGAAAAGAAGATCGTCCAGATAGCCGAGGAGATCGACCGCCGCTACCGCAGCGAGGACCCGGTCAAGGTCGTCCTCATCACAGGCCCGTCCTCCTCCGGAAAGACCACCTTCTGCAAGCGCCTGTCCATCCAGCTGAAGGCCTGCGGCCTCAAGCCCCTGTCCATGTCCACCGACGACTACTTCGTGAACCGGCTGGACACCCCGCGCTTCCCTGACGGCAGTTTTGACTTCGACAACTTCGATACCGTGGACCACGCCCTCATGGAGAAGGACATCATGCGCATGATCGCCGGCGAAGAGGTGGACGTCCCCGAATTCAATTTCGTCACCGGCCTGCGCGAATACAACGGCAAGAAGATCAAGCTGGAACCGGGCAGCATCCTCCTGATCGAGGGGATCCATGCCCTGAACCCGGCCCTGACGGACAAGATTCCGGCCCCGGCCAAGTTCAAGATCTTCATCAACACCCTCACGGGCATCCTGCTGGACAACCACAACTGCATCCCCACGAGCGACAACCGGCTCCTCCGCCGCATCGTCCGCGATTATAACAAAGGCGCCTTCACGGCGCGGGAATCCATCAGCCAGTGGCCGAACGTCCGCCGGGCCGAACACCAGTGGATCTATCCCTACCAGGAAATGGCCGATGTGATGTTCAACTCGGCCTACCTCATCGAATTCGCCGTGCTCAAGAACCACGCGGAGCCCATCCTCCGCAGCGTGCCGCAGAACTGTCCGGAGTTTTCCGAGGCGCACCGCCTGCTGAAGTTCATCCATTACTTCACGCCGGTACCCGACAAGGAGATTCCTTCCACGTCCCTCCTGCGCGAGTTCGTGGGCGGTTCCAGCTTCAAATAGCCGGTTCTTCCTTTTCCTCCTCCGGGGCTGAAAGCGCCTCCACCTTCCGGGTCAGGGAATCCAGGCGGGCCTGCAGCAGGTCCAGACGGGCTTCCTTTTGGGCCAGCTCCTGATCCGTCCGGTCATAAATCTCCCGCACCATCGCGTTCATCTCCTCCCCGGTCATGCCCAGGGAGTGCTCCTTGATGACCAGCTGGCTGTCTTTGATGCGATGCTCCCGGGCCGATGCATAAAAGGCGGTCTGCGTCTCGTAGGACATCGGCTCGCCGGTCAGGAAAATCTCCACTTTGCGGCCATGGTCCTTGTAGATCCGGTAATCATAGATATAGGACCGGGAGACCAGCCGGTTCTCCCGGACGAAAGACTCGACGCTCCGTTCGAAATTGTTGTCCTTCACCATCACGATGGCCGAAATCAGGCTGGGGATGACGACGACGGCGATGATGGCGCTCATCAGCCGGCTGCGCCTCAAGGCGAGGGCGGGCGCGATGCCCGAGACCGTCTTGAAACGCAGATACTTGACCATGACATAGGTGGCGAGGGTGATGAATACGCCGTTGATGATGAACAGGTACATCGCCCCGAGGAAGAAATGCATGTTCAGGCAGGACAGGCCGTAACCCGCCGTGCAGAGGGGCGGCATCAGGGCCGTCGCGATGGCGACGCCGGCGATGGTCGTCCCCCGCTCCTTGCGGCTGTTCTCCAGGATGCCCGCCAGGCCGCCGAAAAAAGCGATGAGTACGTCGTAGATGGTAGGGCTCGTCCGGGCCTCCAGTTCGGTCGGATTGATCAGGTCCAGCGGAGAGATCAGGAAGAACAGGGTGGATGCGCCCAGGGAGATGAGCACCATCACCACCAGGTTCTTGAAAGCCTCTTTCAGCAAGTCCACGTCGTTGGTCCCGATGGCGAGGCCCGTACCGATGATCGGCCCCATCAGCGGAGAGATGAGCATCGCGCCGATGATGACCGCCGTCGAGTTCACGTTCAGGCCGACGGAGGCGATGATGATCGAGAACGCCAGAATCCAGACGTTCGGCCCCCGGAACCAGATGGCGCTCTTGATGCGCTGCGCAGCGTCATCGGTGTCGATGTGGTCGTAGATATTCGCGTAATAGCGGACGGTCCGCCGTATGTAGTTTTTATCCCACTTCATATCTTTTTGCAAGATACGCATTTTCACCGGAATTCGCTAACTTTGTGTTTGAAATGGATTTCACCCGGACCATCCTGACCTGGTACGCCGAAAACGGACGGGACCTTCCCTGGCGGAGGACCCGGGATCCGTATGCCGTCTGGCTGAGCGAAATCATTCTCCAGCAGACGCGCGTGGCGCAGGGCCGCGCCTACTGGGAAAGGTTCATGGAACACTTCCCCACCGTTGAGGCCCTGGCCGCCGCCCCCGAAGACGAGGTGCTCCGCCTCTGGCAGGGTCTCGGCTACTACTCCCGCGCCCGGAACCTGCACGCGGCCGCAAAGCAGATCGTCGCCCTGGGCGGTTTCCCCGACACGCTGGAAGGCATCCGCTCCCTGAAGGGCGTGGGCGACTATACGGCCGCCGCCGTCGGCTCCATCGCCTTCGGCCTGCCCGCCGCCGTCGTGGACGGAAACGTTTACCGCGTCCTGGCCCGGTATTTCGGCATCGCGACCCCGGTCGGAACGGCCGCCGCGAAGAAGGAGTTCACCGCGCTGGCCGGCCGGCTGCTGCCGCCGGACGAACCCGCCGCCTTCAACCAAGGGATGATGGACTTCGGCGCCACCTGCTGCACGCCGGTGAATCCGGCCTGCCTGACCTGTCCTCTCCAGCCGTCCTGCCAGGCCTTCCGGACCGGCCGTGTCGGCCTCCTGCCTTACAAGCAGGGGGTCGCGAAACCCGTCGAACGGCGTCTCACGTACGTATATGTGCGGGTTGACGGTTTTGTCGCCATCCGCCGCCGGGGGCCCGGCGACATCTGGCAGGGGCTCTGGGAGCCCCTGGCCGTGGCGGAAGTTCCGGCCGGCGCCCGCCTGGTGGTGCAAGGGTTCAAGCACCAGCTCACCCACCGCACCCTTCTCACGGATTTCTATCTCTGGGAACCCTCCGGACGCCCCTCCCTTCCGGAAGGATACGTATGGATCCAGGAAGCGGAGCTTGACGCATACGCCAAGCCCCGCTTGCTTGAACTGCTTCTGGAGAAACTCTAACTCTCCGGAGGCATCGACTTGATATAGAGGTCGCGCTGCGGGAAGGGAATCTCGATGCCGTTGTCATTCAGAGCATTGTATATCAGTTCCTTCGCACGTGCCGGGTAGGCATAGTGCTCCTCCACGGTGATGTACTGGAGGACGGACAGGTTCACGCTGTTGTCCCCGAAATCCTTGAACCGGACCTCGATCCCGTGCCTCGGGTCCACGATGTCGCGCCCGTACACGTCCTTCTTCTTGAGCGGCTCCAGCGCCTTCCGGATGATGTTTCGGACCTTGTCCACATCGACCCCGTACTTGACGCCCACATCGAAGGAGAGGAGCTCGTAGGAGTGGTTCTTCGTGAGGTTCTTGAAGTTCTTGTTGAACAGCGTGGCGTTCGGGAACGCCATCACCGAGCCGTCGGAGGCGATGATCTGCGTGCTCTGGTAGCTGATGCTGTCCACCTTGCCCCGGATGCCGTCGCACTCGATGAAGTCACCCACGCGGACGCGGCCGGACATGAGCTGGACGCCGTAGAAGAAGTTGTTCAGGATGTCCTTCATGGCGAAGCCCAGACCGGTGGCCAGACCGGCGGCGATGACCTTGACGGCGGCCGTCGGAATCTTCAGGAGAAGGAAGATGGCGATGACGTAGACGCCCCAGAGCGCGATGGCGATGATGTTCTCCACCAGAGTGAAATTGGCCTGGTTCTCATGGAAGAGGCGGTCTTCGGAACCCTGCATGATGGACTTGATCTTGAGCAGACGGTAGGCGGCCTTGCCGGCATACACCAGATACCGGAACAGGAAGTAGAGGGTCACTACCATGATGATTTTCGACAGGGACAGGGAGATGTAGCCCTCCAGGTTCAGGAACGGATAGTTGTAGTATTCGTGGAACACGCCGTTCAGGTCGAACACGCTGGAAGCCATGTACAGGCTGAACGGGAAAGACAGGACGATGGCGATCGGAAGCAGGGCGTGCTTGACGAAAGAATGAGGCCAGGTCACGGCGATGAGATCCTCGTCGGTGACGTTCGGCAAGTTCGGATGCTCGATGATGTAGTGCTTCTTGGTCGCGTCGATATGCTTGTCGTAATAGATGCTCAGAAGGTCATAGACGGCCGTGATGGTCTGCAGAATCGTCAGCTGGAAAATCCACCAGATGAGCAGCTGGATACCGAGGAGCACATAGCCGCGGAGAGCGATGAACGTCGTCGCGACCAGCACGAGCAGGGAGATCCACCCGTAGACGAGGTCCCAGTTCGGCAGGGCTTTCTTATACCGGAACAGCATCCAGCCCTGGAAGACCGTGAACAGCAGCAGAATCGGCGGGAAGATGATGTTCAGGAGGCTGTTCGGGATGAAGGCGATGCGCAGGGAGATGATGATGAAGCTCAGGAGAAGGATCGGGAAATACAGGCGGAGTCCGATACGCACCCTCTTTCCCCGCAGTCGGATGATCATGGAGACGAGGATGGCGGCGAGCATCCAGGCGAATTCCACGAGGAGTTTCGACGCCATCGCGAAGAAATTCTGTTTCGAAATGGCGCTGGCGATCATGATGGACAGGGCGAAAATCACCACGCCCGTGATCAAAGTCATCTCGAAGCGGTGGTTCACGAAGCGGTCGACCTTGAAGAATTTGACTTTCCGGGTCAGGAAAGCGACAAGCGCGACGGCCAGGAAGGCGGAGACAAGCAGATAAACCAGGATAAACAGCGAGAATGCGGTCACCATGGGCCCGCGCCATTGGCTGTTCACGTCGCCGAGCGCCTGGGGGCTGTATTTGTCCCGGGCGTCGCTGACCGCCTGCTGCCAATAGCGCGGGAAGGACTTCAGGAGCGTTCCGTAGGGCGTCTGCCCCTCGATGAAAATGCGGTTCTGGACAGTCTTGTAGCGCTGCTGGGCATAATCGTAGGTCGATTTCAGGAGCGCGGCGGTCTCGGCGTAATGCGTGCTGTCCCGCACCAGCCGCTCCTTCTGGATGACGCATGCCCGCAGGAGGTTCTCCGCATAGAAGAGACAGCTGTCGCGGTCCTGCTGTCCCAGCGAATCCAGGCGGAAAGGACGCGTCCGGCCGGTGGTGTCCATAGCACGCCTCGTAGCCATCTCTCCGCGCTGGCGGCGGAGCGAGTCACGGCGGTTGCGCCAGGCGTCGGCCTCCATGTACACCAGCTGGCCGGTGCTGTCGCGGTAGGCCATCAGCTGGGCGGGCGGCAAACGCTTGAGGGTATGGATCAGGCGGTCGTACCGGTCGATGTCAATGTCCAGCCGGGTGATCATGTCGTCAAACGGAAGCTTCCGCGCGGCGAACTCGTCATACTGGCGGGACACCTCGTTCAGGGCGTAAGTCATGTCGAACGTGTAGTCCTGCTTCTGGGAATACAGCATCAGGGACAGTTCGTTGCTCCGCTGCATCATCTGCACGAGCTGGGCGTGCTGCCGCTCGCCGCGGCCCCGCGTCCGCGCAGCCCGCTCCTCGGACGCCAGCCAGGCGGACCGCAGTTCGTAACGCAGCACGGACAGCGTCTGCGCCAAGTCCTTTTCATTGAGCACGGCATAGGCCGGAACGAGCGCCATCAGCGCCAGGACAGCAATCAATACTCTTTTCTTCTTCATGGACAGACCATTGGTTTGATTTACAAAGATAATCAATTATTTTAGTTATCGCCCCTCGGGAAATATTCCGTATCTTTGCACCATTAATCTTCCAGACGATGGCTGAATCGAACTTCATAGACTATGTCAAGATCTTCTGTGCGAGCGGGCACGGCGGAGCCGGGTCCATGCATCTGCACAGGGCGAAATATGTGCCCAAGGGCGGTCCGGACGGCGGCGACGGCGGCCGCGGCGGCCACGTCATCCTGCGGGCGAACCCGCAGTTCTGGACCCTCATCCACCTCCGTTACCGGAAGGTCGTGCGGGCGGAGAACGGCGACCCGGGCGGCGCGGCCCTCCGCAAGGGCAAGAACGGGGCGGACATCGTCCTGGAAGTGCCTCTGGGCGTGACCGTGAAAGACGCGGAGACGGACGAGGTCATCACCGAAATCGTGGAACCCGGGCAGGAGTACATCCTGTGCGCGGGCGGCCGCGGCGGCTGGGGCAACGACCACTTCAAGTCGGCCACCAACCAGACGCCGCGCTATTCGCAGCCCGGCGAGGAAGGGGTCGAAGGCTGGTTCATCCTGGAGCTGAAAGTCCTTGCCGACGTGGGCCTCGTAGGCTTCCCGAACGCCGGCAAGTCCACCCTCCTCGCGGCCGTCACCTCCGCCAAGCCGAAGATCGCCAACTACGCTTTCACCACCCTGGAACCGAACCTGGGCATCGTCAAGTACTATGACGACCGCTCCTTCGTGATGGCCGACATCCCCGGCATCATCGAGGGCGCCCATGAGGGGAAAGGCATCGGCATGCGCTTCCTGCGGCACATCGAGCGGAACTCCGTGCTCCTGTTCATGGTGGCGGCGGACGAACCGGATGTGGCGAAGGCCTATGACATCCTGCTGAGCGAGCTCAAGGAATACAATCCCGAACTGCTGGTGAAGGACCGCGTCCTCGCCGTCACGAAGACGGACCTCATCGACGAAAAAGAGCGCAAGAAGATTGAGAAAAAGCTTCCGGCGGACATTCCGCACGTGTTCATCTCAGCCGTCGCGCAGACGGGCCTGAACGAACTCAAGGAAGAACTCTGGAAGGCCCTGAACAAGTAGCGTCGTGGAACGGCTCATCGGCATCGACCAGGAAATCACCCTCTGGCTCAACGGGTTCCATTCCGCATGGAGCGATCCGTTCTGGATGTTCATGTCCGACATCCGCATCTGGTTCCCCATGTACGGAGTCATCATGGGCATGATGATTTACCGGCTGGGCTGGAAGAAGGGGCTCGTCGTCATCCTTTCCTGCATCCTCACCGTCGTCCTGGCCGACCAGATCTCCTATCACATCAAGGAAGGCGTGGACCGGCTGCGTCCCTACTATACCGCCGGCCTGCTGGAACGGGGCCTGCACTGGCCGCAGAACCGTTCCAGTTTCTTCGGCTTCTTTTCGGGGCATGCCAGCAACGCTTTCGGATTCGCCATGTGCTCCTGGCTGGGTTTCCGGCTGAACGACCGGACCCGCCGTTACGCGATGTACGGCCGGTTCATATTCATCTGGGCGGCGCTCGTCGCCCTGAGCCGCGTCATGATGGCGGCCCATTTTTTCGGGGATATTCTGGTGGGGACCCTCTTCGGCCTCGCCGTCGGCACGTTCAGCGCCTCGCTCGGCCGCGGGGTGGTCCGGAAGTGGCTGGAACCGGCTACAAAGTAGGAATCACCTTTCCCATCCGCATGCTGTTGGAGCCTTTGACCAGGACGGTGGCGCCGGTCAGGGGACGCTCCGCCAGGGCGGCGGCCAGGTCGTCGGAGGAGGCGAACCATTTCACAAATACGGGCGTTCCCGCCTCGTCCAGCGCTTTCTTGAACTCTTCGCCCACAAGGCAGGCGTGCGTGAGGCCGCAGTCACCCAGCTTCTCCACGATCCTGACGTGCTCCTTCACGGAGTCTTCCCCCAGTTCGCGCATGTCGCCCAGAAGGGCCACCTTGCAGTCCGCCTGCAGCCGGGCGAAATTGTCCAGCGCGGCGGCCATCGATGAAGGATTCGCGTTGTAGGCGTCCTCGATGATGACATTGCGCTCCGTGCGGGTCATCTGGGAACGGTTGTTCGACGGGGTGTAGGCGGCGATGGCGGCGAGGCCGTCCCGCAGCGGAATGCCGAACTGGCGGCCGACGGCCAGGGCGGCCATCACGTTGGCAGCGTTATAGGAGCCTACGAGCTTGGTTTCCAGCGTTTCCCCGCCGATGGACATCCGGAGGAAAGGGTTCTCGGCGGAGGTGGGAAGGATTTCTGCGTCCTCCCCCGCCACACCGTACGGGATGATGGACAGCGGCCGGGAGACCGCCATGTCGTACAGATTCTCGTCGTCCACATTGACAAAGGCCTGCCCGTCATGCTCCGACAGCCAGTCATACAGTTCCCCTTTGGCCTTCTTGACGCCTTCGAAGCTGCCGAAGCCCAGCAGGTGGGCCTTGCCCACGTTGGTGATGAGACCGTATCCGGGCTGGCTGACCCAGGTCAGGGCCGCGATGTCGTCGGGATGGCTCGCGCCCATCTCCACGACGGCGATCTCCGCGTCCGGGCCGATGGACAGGACGGTCAGGGGGACGCCGATGTCGTTGTTCAGATTGCCCTTCGTAGCCGCGACGGTGAAATGCGTGGCCAGGACCTCGCGGATGAGCTCCTTGGTCGTCGTTTTCCCGTTGGTGCCGGTCAGGCCGATGACAGGGATGTCCAGCCGGCTCCGGTGACAGGCGGCCAGCTCCTTCAGGGTCCGGAGCGTGTCCGGGAAACGGAGCAGGCGCGGGTCGTCACCCTCGGCATAGTCGTTGACGACGGCATAGGAAGCCCCGCTTTCAAGGGCTTTCATGGCATACGCGTTGCCATCGAAAGTCTCCCCTTTGAGGGCGATAAAAATCTGCCCGGGACGAATCGTCCGGGTGTCCGTATTCACGCCCTGAGAGGCGAGGAAAAGGGAGTATAGTTCGCTGATTTCCATAGTTTTATCTTCCAGTGCTCCCGAAGCCGCCCGCACCGCGCTCCGTCTCGTCGAGGGAATCGGTCTCCTCCCATTCCACCCGTTCGTGGCGGGCGACGACCATTTGCGCGATCCGCTCTCCGGGGACGATTTCAAACGGGGTGTCCGACAGATTCACGAGGATGACCTTGATCTCGCCGCGATAGTCCGCGTCGATGGTGCCGGGCGTGTTCAGGACCGTGACGCCGTGCCTGGCCGCCAGGCCGCTGCGGGGGCGCACCTGCGCCTCGAAGCCGGGCGGCAGGGCGATGAAAAGGCCTGTCGGCACGAGGGCCCGCCCGAGCGGACCGAGGGTGACGGGGGCCTCCAGGCAGGCCCGGAGGTCCATGCCGGCGGAAAGGGCGGTGGCATAGGCCGGCACAGGCCGGCCGGAGCGGTTGACGATCTTTATTTTCATGCTTACTTCGGAGCGATAATGTACAATACGGCAGCAATGACGGCATACAGGATGTTCGGAATCCAGGTGGCGATGCCGGCGGACAGCGTGTCCGTCACGACGAACATCTTGCTGAACTGCTCGAACAGCACATAGGAGAAGCCGAGGGCGAGGCCCAGGGCGATGTTCCAGCCCATGCCGCCCCTTCGCTTCTTCGAGCACAGGGAAACGGCGATGATCGTCAGAATGATGGCCGACAACGGCATCGAATACCGCCGGTGCTTCTGCATCTGGGCGTTCTTCACCGTCGCGTCGCCACGGGCGAGCTGGGTTTCGATGAGCTGGTCCATCTGGCGTTTGTCCAGCTGTTCGATCGTATAGTCGTTGTAATAGAAGTCATCGATGGTCAGGCTCAGCGTCGTGTCCAGCTGCCTGCCGGAACGGATCCGGTCCGACAAACCCTCGCCGTAGTCGCGGATGAACCAGTTGCGGAGCTTCCACTTGCCGCTGAGGCTGTCCCACTGGGCCGACTCGGCCGACAGCTTGGAAATCAGGTGCTCGTCCGACACCTGCTCCAGCGTGAAATTGTAGGCCGTATTGTTCCAGGAGCTGAAGGACTCGAAATAGACGAACTTGTTGTCCTCCAGTTTGTAATGCATGTCATGCCCGAACTTGACCTTCGCGCGGGGGTTGTATTTCTGCTCGAAAGCCACCCGCGTCACATTCGCCCGCGGAATCACCCACAGGCCGAGCCCCATGGACAGCAGGGCGACGATGGAGGCCGACACCAGATACGGCACCATCATCCGGTGGAAACTGGTCCCGCAGGACAGGATGGCGATGATTTCGGAATTCTGCGCCATCTTGGACGTGAACAGGATCACCGTCAGGAAGACGACCATCGGGCTGTACATGTTCATGAAGTACGGGATGAAGTTCAGGTAGTAGTCCACGATGATCGCCCGCAGCGGCGCCTCCTTCTGCACGAAATCGTCGATCTTCTCACTGACGTCGAAGATGATGACGATGGCCGTCAGGAGGGCCAGGGCGACGATGAACGAGCCCATGAACTTCTTGATGATATACCAGTCGAGTCTCTTGATTCCCATTACAGTCGCTGCATCAGTTGGTTGACGATACCGTCCTTCCAGGCCGCGAAGTCCCCCG